>ULTP01037293.1_pt1 | contig 64228 bp, 76 predicted proteins | sample 1957721 | NCBI WGS metagenome assembly ULTP01 (sample SAMEA4835737, study PRJEB28245) | human gut metagenome | biome: gut microbiome; material: fecal sample | place: Denmark | collected 2008 | reverse complement strand
CTGACCAAACGCAGCGAGAATTATTCGCAGTGGTATAATGAGTTGGTGGTGAAGGCCGATCTGGCGGAACAATCGGCTGTGCGTGGCTGTATGGTGATCAAACCTTACGGATACGCTATCTGGGAGAAAATGCAGCGTCAGCTGGATGATATGTTTAAGGAAACAGGACACGTGAATGCCTATTTCCCTTTGCTGATTCCGAAGTCTTTCCTCAGCCGTGAAGCGGAACATGTGGAAGGTTTTGCAAAGGAGTGTGCAGTAGTAACACACCATCGTCTGAAAAATGCTCCTGACGGTAGCGGAGTAATTGTAGACCCGGAAGCTAAACTGGAAGAAGAACTGATTATCCGTCCTACTTCTGAAACCATCATCTGGAATACTTATAAGAACTGGATTAATTCTTATCGCGATCTGCCTATTTTGTGTAATCAATGGGCGAACGTGATGCGTTGGGAAATGCGTACCCGCCTCTTCCTGCGTACTGCAGAATTCCTGTGGCAGGAGGGACATACAGCACACGCTACTCGTGAAGAAGCTGAAGAAGAAGCAGTACGTATGCTGAACGTATATGCCGAATTTGCCGAAAAATATATGGCTGTTCCTGTAGTGAAAGGTGTGAAATCTGCCAATGAACGTTTTGCCGGTGCACTGGATACTTACACTATCGAAGCCATGATGCAGGACGGAAAAGCTCTGCAAAGTGGTACGTCTCACTTCCTTGGACAGAATTTTGCCAAGGCATTTGATGTGCAGTTCGTGAACAAGGAAAATAAAATGGAATATGTTTGGGCTACTTCATGGGGGGTATCTACCCGCTTGATGGGAGCACTGATCATGACTCACTCTGATGATAACGGACTTGTACTGCCTCCTCATTTGGCTCCGATACAGGTGGTTATCGTGCCTATCTATAAAAATGCAGAGATGCTGCAGAAGATTGATGAGAAGGTAGCCGGTATCGTTGCTAAACTGAAATCTATGGGTGTTTCGGTGAAATATGATAATGCCGATAACAAACGTCCGGGCTTCAAGTTTGCAGACTATGAATTGAAAGGTGTACCTGTACGTCTTGTGATGGGTGGTCGTGATCTGGAAAACAATACAATGGAAGTAATGCGCCGCGATACGCTGGAAAAAGAAACCCGTTCTTGCGATGGTATCGAGGAATACGTAAAAGATCTGTTGGAAGAAATTCAAGCAAATATTTACCAGAAGGCTCTCAACTATCGTAACTCTCACATCACGAAAGTGGATAGTTACGACGAATTCAAGGAAAAGATTGAAGAAGGTGGCTTTATCCTTGCCCACTGGGATGGTACTACCGAAACTGAGGAGAAGATCAAGGAAGATACAAAGGCTACTATCCGTTGTATTCCTTTTGAAACTTTCTTGGATGATGATAAAGAACCGGGTATCTGTATGGTGACCGGTAAACCGTCGGCTTGCCGAGCTTTGTTTGCTCGTTCTTATTAATAGGATCTCAGTAAGATTATAGGAGAGGGCTGCACTTCCGTATAGGAGGATGCAGCCCTTTTAGGTTTAGAACAACTGTGTTTTTAGGCCGAATGATAAACTGAGGTAATCTTTAGGTTTCAGGTATTTGTTAAGGAATGCACTTACTATATACAAGTCGCATGTACTTATTTCGTAGTAGAAAGTAATGGCTCTTGCTCCCAAGCGCCAGCGTGGAGGTATGTTGTAAGTTAACCGTTGACCCAGGAAAGCGTGTATGCGTACTTTGGACGAAAAGCCATAGTAACCTTTCGGATAACGGTCTGGTTCATGTGTCCAGAATTCGCCTCCAAACACCGTATTAAAATACATGCCACAGGCAAGAGGTTCAACCGCAAAATCTTTTCCCAGTGAGATGCTCCAAGGCATATAGTTCTGCTTTAGGGTCATGGTGATTTTGGTGCGTTTGGAATCATATTTAGGCAGAATACCAAAGAGAATATCCGTTTCCCACTGGTTTCGTTTGCCATAATCCCATCCGGTACCAAGTGACAGCAATCCCATATTACCGGCAAATTGCAGTTTGGTATGAGTCGGTATCAGACTTTCCCAATGTTTCCGGTAACGATGGACACGCTTGTCATAACGACTGGAACGCTTTTTGCTAATATCGGCACTATCTATCTGTGTCGTTTCTTTTTCTATCCATATCGTATCATGTTTCACAATAATAATAGTATCCCTGAACACTTGGGCCGGCTCTGTATTTATTGTTTTCACTTCCTGTGCATAGCCGGTTGACGAATAGACAAGAAGGAAGCATGTCAATGCTTTAATAATAGACCACTTCGCGCTCATATCTGTCAGGAGTTACAGTGAATATATAGTAGCAACGGTTTTTCATGCAATCACTCATGTAGTACATCACGCCGTCATCAAAAAGATCCTCTTCGAATACATGATGTTCGTGAGCTGCCGTACAGAATAATAAATCGGGAAACCTCTTAATGCTATATTGGAAAACCTGAGCTACATTATTATTGAACTCGAAGCAGAATGGACGTATATGCATGGAGAAGATGGTACGGTCGTACTCCTCGCGGCGATCTTCCAACTGAGCATTGATGAAGTCAAAGTCAGGAATAGGACGGGAGTAATCGAACTCGAGAGCATTGGTATTCAGACAAACGAATTTGATGCGGCCGGCAATAAATGAGAAATTGGGATCACCGAAAATGGCGCGATAAGTTTCTTCACCTGTGCCGAGACAGTCATGATTACCAATGAGACCAACATAAGGAACTTTCAGCTTATTCATGATATCACGTTGCCACAGGAACTCGTCTGTGACACCAAAATCACTGAAATCTCCGCCATGGATGACGAAATCAATGTCATCTCGTTTATTGAGGTGATTGACAAAATCCTGGGTTTCATCATACCAACGTTGTGAATCACCCATGGTAACAAAACGGATTGTCGTCTTGTCTTTACAATTGGCTTCTATTTTTGCTATATTGCGGTTGTTGATATCCGTCGGACCACTGATACGCACATCATAAGGATGGTAGTCTATCATGTCGCAACCGCCCATAAACAGACCTATGAGCGGGATGAATAAGAGTTTAGATAGTTTCATGTGAATGATATTAATAGTATATATAATCTCTATATTGAAAACTGGATGCAAAGATAGAGTTTTCTTTTTGATTAATGATTGTCTTATATTCCTTTTTTCTGTCCTTTCATGCTACACTAATTATTCGATAGTTGTCTATTTTTTAGACGGAGTTGTCTAATTATTAGACACTTGATGGCTGGGCTTGGAAAGCTAATTCCTTGATAATAAACGGATTTTAAGTTTTGGCACGCTTTCTGCATTTATATAGTTAAAGTATTGCGTGTATTAATCTTAATATGCTAAAGAGTAGATTAAGAGAAATAACTAATAACTCATAATTTGAAGAACATCATGATTGAAATTAATGACATCAGTAAAGTATTCCGTACATCGGAAGTGGAAACAGTAGCATTGAACCACGTGAACCTTGAAGTGAAAGAGGGAGAGTTTGCAGCTATTATGGGACCGTCAGGTTGCGGAAAATCAACCCTGTTGAATATTCTGGGATTACTGGATAATCCGACGGAAGGTTCATATAAACTTCTGGGACAGGAAGTAGGGAATCTGAAAGAAAAAGAGCGTACACGCGTTCGTAAAGGTAAACTGGGTTTTGTATTCCAAAGCTTCAATCTGATAGACGAACTGAATGTGTATGAAAATGTGGAATTGCCTTTGACTTACCTGGGCATCAGAGCTTCCGAACGTCGCCGGATGGTGGAAGATATACTGAAACGAATGAATATCAGTCATCGTGCCAAACACTTCCCGCAACAGCTTTCCGGTGGTCAGCAGCAACGTGTAGCCATTGCTCGTGCTGTGGTTACTAATCCTAAGTTGATACTTGCCGATGAGCCGACCGGTAATCTGGATTCTAAGAATGGTACAGAAGTGATGAATTTGCTGACAGAGTTGAACCGGGAAGGAACTACTATTATCATGGTGACACACTCTCAGCACGATGCTTCTTTCGCCCATCGTACGATTCATTTGTTCGATGGCAGTATAGTGGCAAGTGTTGCAGCACAGGAAATGTAAGTTACGATTATTACAATAGTAAAGTATGAAACAAATCTATTATGTCATAAGGACTTTATTACGTGGACGCGGTTCGAATATTATCAAAGTCATTTCCCTTGGATTGGGATTGACGATGAGTATTTTGCTGTTTTCTCGTGTGGCTTTTGAACAAAGTTACGACACCTTCTACAAAGACTATGACAATTTATATCAGATATTCTCTATTTTTTCAGCTGATGGTGAACAGTTTGAGCCTCAAAAGCAAAACTGTGGCCCCGTGGCAGGTGCCATATTGGAAAACTTCCCGAAAGAAGTGGAAGCAGCCACCAGTATCGCCTATTTTCTCGGTGGTCCGTTGTATAATGGCAGTGTTCGTTTCGATGACGAGATACTGTTGGCAGACTCACTTTTTTTCCGAACTATGGGTATTGAGGTGCTGAGCGGAAATCCGGAGAATGAACTGGTACAACCGGATGTTATTTTTCTGAGCGACCGCTTGGCACAGAAAATCTTCGGCGGCGAAAATCCTATTGGAAAAGTGCTGAGCTACAATAAAGAAATAGCATTTACAGTGAAGGGGACTTATGCCGCTTTACCGGAAAATACTACGATGCGTCCCGAGGGAGTTGTATCTATGCCCACAGCTTGGAGTCGCAGTTGGGGTAACTATTCCTGGCGTGGGGGAGACAGTTACTACGAATATATCCGTTTCCGTCCGGGAGCTGACAAAGAGATTATCAATGCCCGACTGGATGACATGATACAGAAATATCGACCGGAAGAGGATAAGAAAGCTTATGGCTATACAGCTTTTGTGAAACCTATCCGTGATGTATATCGAAACGAAGACCAAGTGAAACGGATGGATAGCATTATGAGTATCCTAGCTCTTGCAATTCTTTTTGTTGCAGCACTAAACTATGTATTGATATCCATCTCCTCGCTTACTTACCGCGCGAAAGCGGTGGGAGTACATAAGTGTAGTGGTGCAAGTGGAGGTACTGTATTCTCAATGTTTCTTCTGGAGACAGGTATTATCATTGTACTGGCTCTGGTGTTAATGGGACTGATATTGCTTAACTTTCAGGAGTTTATAGAAGATACTACCGCAGCCAAGCTGAGTGTACTTTTTGCACCCGATCGTATTTGGGTACCGCTTGCTGTAGTGTTGGTTCTTTTTGTTGTGGGGGGAGTATTGCCAGGTAGATTATTTGCGCGGATACCGGTGTCGCAGGTTTTTCGTCGCTATACGGAAGGTAAGAAAGGGTGGAAACGTCCATTACTTTTTATCCAGTTCGCAGGTGTGGCCTTTATCTGTGGACTGATGTATGTAGTGATGGCGCAGTACAATTATGTGAAAGATAAAGATATGGGATATAATCCGCAGCGTGTAGCGGTGGGGAATGCTTATTTTGGTAGTGAGGAGGAGAGTGGACCGGCATTGCAGTTTTTCCGTGGTCTGCCTTATGTCGAAGAAGTTTCTTCTGCGGTCAGTACCCCTATCTGGAGCTATAGTGGCTCAATGATTGAAGGCGAAAGTGGACAGTCCCTCTTCTCAACACGCTACAGTTTTGCTCTTGAAGATTACTTTAAAATGATGGGTATGACAATGAAGGAAGGTCGTGCTCCGCGTGCAGCAGATGAAATAGTAGTGAATGAGGCTTTTGCGGAGAGGATGCGTTGGGGAGACAAGGCTTTGAACCACCCGTTACGTACAGAAGGCAAGAATTTTAAAGTCGTGGGTATATTGAAAAATTTTCATATAGGTTCCTATTACCAGCCACAGGATGTCATAATGTTCGGATATACCCGTACTTTCGGTAATACTGTCCATGTGCGTCTCAAAGAACCTTTTGCTGAGAATTTGCGGCGTCTGAACAAAGACGTAAGCGAAGCTTATCCGGACAAAACGATTGATTTTGCCGGATTGGAACAACGAATATTGGAACGGTATAATCCGGTTCGTGTCTTTAGCAATGCTACCATATTGGCGGCGGTAACCATGTTCTTTGTCATGCTGATGGGCCTGATAGGTTATACTACGGATGAAGTGCGCCGTCGTTCCAAAGAAATTGCCATTCGTAAAGTGAATGGGGCGGAATCTTCGGGGATATTGGAGTTACTTTCAAAGGATGTCCTTTATGTAGCGGGACCGGCTGTCATTATCGGTATTATTGCCTCGGCGTACGTCAATGAGATGTGGATGGATCAGTTTGCTGCACAGGTGCCGCTTTCGTGGCCGGTATATGTGCTGATAGCATTGGTTATCCTGTTACTTATTGTTGCTTGCGTCATCTGGAAGTCATGGCGGATAGCGAATGAAAATCCGGTGAATAGTATTAAAAGCGAATAAACGTATGAAGCAGATATACTATGTAATTCAAACACTGCTCCGTGGGCGCGGCAGCAATATCATCAAAGTTCTCTCTCTGGGCTTGGCACTGACGATGAGCATTCTGCTTTTTGTTCGTGTTGTTTTCGAGCAAAGTTATGATACTTGCTACCGTGATCCGGACCGCATCTATCAGCTCTTCTCTATCTTCACTATCAACGGTGAACAGGGGGAACCGGGTGAACTGAACCTGCCTCCTGTAGCAGGTGCCGTCTTGGAGAACTTTCCCCAAGAAGTGGAAGCGGCTGTCAGTGTTTGCAAATACATGGCTTTTGGACCGCTTTATAATGGTAGTGTACGTTTTAAGGATTACGCTGTAATGGCAGACTCACTCTTTTTCCAGACATTGGGCATCGAAGTCCTTAGAGGTGATCCGTTGCATGAACTTCAACAGAAGGATGTGGTCTTTCTGAGTGATCGTCTGGCACAGAAAATGTTTGGTGATGAAGACCCCGTGGGTAAAGTGATAAACTATGATAAACAACTGCAGCTCACTGTAAAGGGTATTTATGCTGCTTTGCCAGAGAACTCCACCATGAACCCTGAAGCTGTCATTTCTATTGTCAGTGCATGGAGTCGTGACTGGGCGGAATATTCATGGGAAGGAGGTGATTCTTTCTTTCAATATATCCGCTTTCGTCCGGGTGTGAAGGTAGATATTGAGAAGTTCAATGCACGCCTAGAGACTGTGATTCATAATTATCTTCCTCAGAATGGGAAAGATAATTCGAGTTATACCTCTATTGTGAAGCCTTTGCGTGATGTATATCGCAGTGGTGACATGGTAAAGCGTATGAATGCCATTACACTTATCCTCGGTCTGGCCATCCTCTTCATTGCAGCAATGAATTATGTACTTATTTCTATTTCTTCACTCTCGTATCGTGCTAAGGCGGTGGGAGTACATAAGTGTAATGGTGCATCAGGCGGTACCGTATTTTCAATGTTCCTGCTGGAGACAGGTATTGTTATCTTATTGTCATTGATACTGATGGTATTGCTGTTGCTGAATTTCCGTGAGATGATAGAGGAGACGATGGAAGTCCGGTTGACATCCCTGTTTGTGTTTGGACGTATCTGGGTACCATTGGTGGTAGTGCTAGGTTTGTTTATTGTGGGCGGTGTGCTACCGGGACGAATGTTTTCGCGAATACCGGTGTCACAGGTTTTTCGTCACTACACGGAAGGGAAGAAAGGGTGGAAGCGTCCGTTGCTTTTTATTCAGTTTTTGGGTGTGGCTTTTATCTGTGGACTGATGTGTGTCATCATGGCCCAGTATCACTATGTGTTGAATAAAAATACTGGATATGATGCCCGGAGTATAGCTACGTCCGATATCTATTTTGATAGTGACTCCGAACGCGATGCTGCCCGTCAGTTCTTTTGCGGACTCCCTTATGTGGAGGATGTGGAATCTGCCAGTTATCCACCCTGTATCGGCATGAGTGGTATGAGGATAATGGATGAAAGCGGGCAGTCACTTTTCTCATCACGCTACTGTGTAGAGACAGAAAACTACCCTAAAATGATGGGTATGGTGATAAAGGAAGGTCGTATGGCACGGGAACGCAATGAGGCTGTGGTGAATGAAACATTTGCCAAGACTATGCGCTGGGGAGATGATATCGTGGGACGTATAGTGCATCAAGGAAATACAAGTCTGGGAGATCTGCGTGTTGTGGGAGTGCTCAAAGATTTTCATACAGCATCATTTTATGTGCCGCAGCAGCCACTTATTGTACGATGCGGACGGTTTGGTGCTTGTATCCATGTACGCCTGAAAGAGCCTTTTGCGGAGAACCTGAGGCGGCTGAATAGTGAGGCATCCGCTGCTTTCCCTACGAAAACAGTAGATTTCTGCTCTCTGGAACAGGATATGGCGGAGAATTATAATATCGTCCGTGTCTTTCGTAATGCTACTGTACTGGCAGCGGTAGTCATGTTTTTTGTCATGCTGATGGGCTTGATCGGTTATACTACCGACGAGGTACGCCGTCGTTCCAAAGAAATTGCTATCCGCAAGGTGAACGGTGCAGAGTCGTCTACCATCTTAGAAATGTTGTCGCGTGATGTACTTTGGGTAGCGGTGCCGGCAGTCATCATGGGTACTGTGGGGGCGTGGTATGTAAATGGAATATGGATGGATCTCTTTGCAATACAAGTACCTCTGGGAGGATCAGTGTATGTATTGGTAGCTATTGCTAATTTAATGATCATTACGGCATGTGTTGTATGGAAAGCATGGAGCATTGCAAATGAAAATCCGGTGAAGAGTATTAAGAGCGAATAAATTATTATAATAGATAAAAGTTATCATTATGAGACACCTTTATTATACCCTGCAAACTTTGCTTCGCGGACGCGGATCAAATATCATTAAAGTTATTTCTTTGTCATTAGGGCTACTGATGTCTGTTTTCCTTTTTGCACGTATTGTTTTCGAGTTGAGTTTTGATAATTTCTATCATGAACCGGAGAATCTTTACATTGTCAAGACCGGTTGGATGAATAAGGGAGTGTTGAGTGGTGGAGAGGGGTATAATACCATCCAAACTATTCCTGCTGCCATTGCAGAGGAGTTTCCTGATGAGGTACAGAGTGCTACTACCAGCTGTTCTCTTTTTGGTAAGGAGTATCGCTTGGGAGAACATAAGTTCATGTTACCTACAGTGATGGCAGATACTCTTTACTTTGCCACCCTCGGTATCGAAGTATTGGAGGGAAATCCACAGGAATTGGCAAATCCGGATGCAATATTCTTGTCCCATACATCGGCACGCACTATTTTCGGCAGTGAGTCACCATTAGGGAAGACATTGAATTACTCAATTGGTGGTACTACGGTACCTATGCTCGTAAAAGGTGTCTATGCTGATGTGCCACTGAATACAGAATTATATACCCGTCCTGAAGCTATTGTCTCTTTTCCCAGCATCGAACGGCATACCCGTTGGTCTTTAGGCTGGAACAGTGGTGGTAATTACGACGGATACGTACGTTTACGAAATCCTGCTGATGCTAATAAATTGAATAAACATCTCTCAGTTGCTATTGCCCGTCATATTCCGGAAGAGAGCGGGTTGGAACTGAAAGTTACTGTGGATCCTATGCGTAGTCTGCACCTTGCCAAGCCGACGGTACGGAAAATGATCTGGATCATGGCATTGCTCGGCGTAGTGTTACTTTTCACAACAACACTAAATTATGTGTTGATATCAATAGCTTCACTGACGCAACGTGCAAAATCCATTGGTGTACACAAGTGCAGTGGAGCATCCGAACGTAGCATTTTCTCCATGTTTCTGATGGAGACAGCGGTAGTGATTCTACTGGCACTATTATTGATAGGAGTGTTGGTGTATGTTTTCCATGAAAAAATGGAAGAACTGGCATCTATTCCGTTGAGTGTTCTCTTTGCCTGGCAGAACTTGTGGGCACCTTTGTCTGTAGTTGCTCTCTTATTTCTGTTGGGAGGATGTTTGCCTGGTATTTTGTTTTCGCGTATACCGGTGACGCAAGTGTTCCATCGCTATACTTCCGGACGTCGTGGTTGGAAGCGGGTACTATTATTCATACAGTTTGGAGGTGCGGCATATGATGCTGGTGGTATTTATACAATATAATTATGCAACCGGACGTGATCGTGGTTTCCGTCCTGAACGCGTTGCATACGTTTACCACCGATTAGAAAATCCGGATAACTTGCGTAGTGTTCTTTTAGGATTACCCTATGTAGAGTCTGTGGCTTCTGCCAGTGCATCGCTACTGGGATTTTATGCTCCTCACATGGTGACTGATAATCAAGGAAACCGGCTTTTTTCTCCTCGCTTTTCTATATTCGATACGGATTATCTGGACTTTATCGGCTTACGACTTAAAGCAGGTAAAAACTTATCGGGTAGTGGACAATTACTTGTAAACCGCACTTTTGTAGAAAAGATGAAATGGGAGGGTACCGGTATAGGTGAACACGTAAATGATCTGGGTACAGTAGTAGGTATTTTGGATTCGTTCAGTTTTCCTCTTGCACCGGATGATAGCGATCCGGTTATGATAGCTTGGACAGAAGGCATAGAAAGCACTCTACATGTGCGCCTGAAGAAGCCTTTTGACGATAATCTTATCCGGCTGAATGAAGAGATGCAGCATGTGTATCCGCAGAATGAGTTACTGTTTCGTTCAATGGAAAAAGAGATGCGAAGTTATTCGGAATCCGTTCGCATATTCCGTGATGTCACTTTATTGGCATCTGTTACAATCTTGTTTATCATTCTTATGGGGCTCATTGGCTATGTAAATGATGAAATTCGTTTGCGCTCCAAGGAAATAGCTATTCGTAAGGTGAATGGGGCAGAAGTGAGCGGTGTGCTGCGCCTACTGACGCGTGATGTCTTGTGGTTGGCAATTCCGGCTGTAACGATTGGTACAATCGGAGCATTCAAAGCCGGTGAAGTTTGGATCAGTCAGTTTAGGGATGCTATTTCCTTGCCTGTAATGGGGTATATGGGTGTTGCTGTGACTCTGCTTATGTTTATTATCATGTGTGTCATAATTAAGGCATGGCACATTGCTAATGAGAATCCGGTGAAGAGTATTAAGAGTGAGTAACTGTTTCCTGTGTTCGGGTAACCTTTCGTATATACATACACAGTACTGTGAGTGCTGTTAGGAAAGCAAAGAAATCGGCAACGGGCATACTGGTCCAAATTCCATCCAGTCCCATGAAACGGGGAAAGAAAATTAGACTGGGAAGCAGATATAAAAGTTGCCGGGTGAGCGAAAGGAATATACTGATTTTAGCTTTTCCGATACTTTGGAAGAAATTACCGATTACAATCTGTGCGCCCACCAATGGGAACATCAGCACGCAGATGCGGACACCGCGAGAAGCAATGTCAATCAGTTCTTGATCGTTCGTGAAGATAACGGATACTGCATGTGGAAAAAGTTCGCAAATGAGGAAACCACTGCTTGTGATACACACACCGGTCAGGATGCTCAGTTTCAACGTTTGCTTCACACGGTCGTGTTTCTGTGCTCCAAAGTTATATCCAACAATTGGTTGCATACCCATAGTCAGACCTAATACAATCATTATATAGAGTGTAAGCAGGCGATTGATGATACCGTAAGCTCCGATGGCCATATCGCCTCCGTGACGTTGTAACGTATTGTTAATGATAATCACAATGACACAGGCACATACATTCATGAGGAAAGGAGACATGCCGATTGAAAAGATGCTACTGATGATGCGTTTCTTCAGTTTCCAAAAGTCCGGACGGAAACGAACGAAACTATCCTTATCAAGGAAATGCTTCACAACCCATACCATACCGATGAACTGTGAAATAACGGTTGCCGTAGCTGCTCCACGAATTCCCCAGTCAAAATGGAAAATGAAGATAGGAGCAAGGATGATGTTACAGACCACTGTTACCATGGAAGTCAACATCGCCTTTTTAGGATATCCTGTGGCACGCATAATATTGTTTAGCCCGATCATTGTATAAGTAATTGGGGTGCCTGCCAGGATAATTTGCATGAAGTCACGTGCATAAGGTAATGTTTCGGAACTGGCACCGAAGAATCTTAATATATCATCCAGAAATAGAAAAGCAAGTCCACCGAATACTACTGCATTAATCAGACAAAACATCAGCGTATTTCCCAGTACTTCAGTTGCTCCGTCTAAATCTTTTTGCCCCAGACGGATGGATGAAATGGTAGAACCGCCTGCTGATACCAGCGTACAGAATGCTACCACAAGGTTCATCAAGGGGAATGTAATAGCCAATCCGGCAATACCCATTGCACCTACACCATGACCAATGAAGATACTGTCGATAATGTTGTATAGGGAAGTTATTGTCATGCCGATAATAGCGGGTATGGAATACTGCAACAGCAGTTTTCCGATGCTCTCGGTACCTAATATGTGAGGGTTATTATCCATAACTATTTATCTAAAGAAAGTGATGAGTCCGCGTTCGTCCGCTCCGGTCCATGTCGTCCGCGTATCTGGTATTCGCAGCAAAGTTACTCATTTATTTGCTCGGTTCAAGGATTATTCTGACCTTTGTATCGTAATAGATAAGGTATTAACATTATAAGGTAAAAGAAAGTTTATATGGCTGAAACTAAAAACATCGCCGTTCTCTTCGATTTCGACGGTGTCGTTGTCGACACAGAGACGCAGTACAGCGTTTTTTGGCATAAAATGGGAGTAGATTACTTAGGTATGGAAGATCTGGAAAGTCGTGTAAAGGGGCAGACCCTGATGTATATCTACGATACCTTCTTTCCCGGTATGACAAAAGAGAGAGAGGAAATCACTGCAGGTCTCGACCGCTTCGAACAGGATATGTCATACGATTTTATTCCTGGAGTGGAGGAATTTATTGCCGATCTTCACCGTAATGGTGTGAAAATGGCTGTAGTTACCAGTTCCAATGATAAGAAAATGGAAGCTGTATACCGTGCTAAACCTGAAATCAAAAGTATGTTCGACCGTATTCTCACGGCAGAAATGTTCACTGCTTCTAAACCTGCACCCGATTGTTTTCTGCTTGGTATGGAAGTATTTGACACTACGCCTGAAACAACTTATGTTTTTGAGGATTCCTTTAATGGGCTGAAAGCCGGAATGGCTTCCGGAGCTACAGTTATTGGTCTGGCTACCACTAACTCACGGGAAGAAATTACCCCGTTGTGCCACTATGTTCTGGATGATTTCCAGGGATTCACTTACGATAAATTAACTGAATTGCACAAGTAAAGGGAAAAAGGATTACCTTTGCGGCGATAAATAAAAGTACGAACTACAATTTACGATATATGATTTGCAACGTGTATCTGTACACAGTCAAAATTGTACATTGTAAATGATTAAATTGTAAATGAAACTATGGCTGGATATATTTCAGATGACACTCGTAAAGTGACTACTCATCGCCTTGTTGAAATGAAGCAAAGAGGCGAAAAAATTTCTATGTTGACATCCTATGATTACACTATGGCACAGATTGTGGATGGTGCAGGTATGGATGTAATCCTTGTGGGTGATTCTGCCAGTAATGTAATGGCTGGTAATGTGACGACACTTCCGATCACCCTTGATCAGATGATCTATCATGCTAAGTCTGTAGTTCGCGGAGTAAAACGTGCTATGGTTGTAGTGGATATGCCTTTCGGTTCTTACCAGGGCAATGAGATGGAAGGGCTTGCTTCTGCCATCCGCATTATGAAAGAGAGTCATGCAGATGCTTTGAAACTGGAAGGTGGCGAAGAAATAATAGGTACTGTAAAGCGCATTCTGAGTGCAGGTATTCCTATTATGGGACATCTGGGACTGATGCCGCAATCTATCAATAAGTATGGTACTTACACTGTTCGTGCCAAGGATGATACCGAAGCTGAGAAACTGGTACGTGATGCCCATCTGCTGGAAGAGGCAGGATGCTTTGCCATTGTGTTAGAGAAAATCCCGGCGGAATTGGCAGAACGTGTGGCCAGCGAACTTACTATTCCTATTATCGGTATTGGTGCCGGCGGTGGAGTAGATGGACAGGTGCTGGTAATTCAGGATATGCTGGGTATGAATAATGGTTTCCGTCCCCGTTTCTTACGTCGTTATGCCGATTTGCATACGATAATGACTGACGCTATAAGCCGTTATATATCTGATGTGAAGAACTTAGACTTCCCGAATGAGAAAGAGCAATATTGATAATCTTTGGTCGCTGGGATTTATGCGGATATGCATGGCTAATTTCCTGCTTTTTGCATCCCTATATATGCTATTCCCAGTACTGCCTGCGGTGATGGTGTCACGCTTAGGCATTTCTACTGTACAGGTGGGTAGTATGTTTTTGGTGTTTGCGGTGGGTATGTTCCTTGTAGGACCATTTCACGCATATCTGGGAGATGCGTATAAGCGAAAGCACGTGCTTGTCTACTCCACATTTATAATGTTAGCAGCGACGGTGGGTTATCTATTTGCTGATACTTTAACGAAATTGCTGTTACTTGCCGTTGTGCAGGGAGGAGCTTTCGGATTAGCGGCCACAGCGGGAATTACAGTTGCTATTGATATTACAAATTCTCCGCACCGTAGCGCAGGGAATATGACATATGCTTTGGCGGCTCGTCTGGGTATGTTGGTAGGAGTGGGAGTAGGAATATGGATGCTCCAGCTCAAAGGCTTCAGCATGGTAGTGTATCTTTCCGCATTGTGCGGTATATTTAGTATACTGTTTGCATTGCGGGTGTATGTTGCTTTCCGTGCACCTATAGGTATAGGACGTTTTAATATCGACCGTTTTTTACTGTCACGGGCTTGGTTGCCTGCTCTCAATGTAGTGCTGATAGCTTTTGTGTCGGGGATAGTAATACCTATAATAAAGGATGGGGATTACAGTGCGACTTTCTTCCTGGTTGTTTTGGTGATACTTACAGTACCTCTTACGAAGATATTCGTCAAGCTTTCGCAGCATTGCCAGCGTGGAACAGCAAATACAACTTGCCATTTGGCTATGGAAACGGGAATTTTAATAGGTATTGCAGTTTGCTGCTTCCTGTCAAACAACATAGAACTGTATTCTATGTTTGAAGATGGTTCAAGCATTGAAAAACCACACTTTTATGTAGATTTTCAATTGATCTATAAAATTATAGGTGTGGGAATCATTGTAGCACTACTATTTTATTTCCTGCTGACACGTCCCTATTATAAGAGAAGACGAGTGAGATAAACCCGTGTCAAAACAAATATGGGATAAAAATAATCCCTCCAATGATTGCCGCCGCAACAGCGCATACCAGTACTGCACCGGCGGCAATATCTTTTACTTGTCCTGCAATGGGATGACGCTCCGGTGATACCAGATCCACCAATCTTTCAATTGCCGTATTGAAGAGCTCCGCAGCTACGACCATACCAATACAAAGGATAATGATCATCCATTCCGTACGTGTAATGTCGAAAAGGATCCCTGCACCTATCACGATTATTGTAGTAATCAGGTGGAAACTAAGATTCTGTTCTTTCCCAATACATTGCCGGAGGCCTTTCCAGGCGTATCCAAAGCTTCTGATTTGTTTCTTAAAATCGTATTTCATATTCAATTTCTTGAAACTTGTTTCACTCCTTTTACTGTTCTCAGCTTCTTTATAAGTGTTTCCAAACGTCCCGTATCGCCTACCATAATTGTCATAGTGCCGGAGAATAGTCCGTCATGAGAGTCTATACCGATGGAGCGTAGAGAAATATCATTTTCTTTAGATATGATCGAGGTGATGTTAGTTACAATACCAATATCATCATGGCCTACCACACGAAGCGTTATAGGATATTGTGTACCTTGCGATTTACCTGCCCAACGTGCTTTTACAATCCGGTATCCGAATCGTTCGCGTAGTTGAGTGGCATTGGGACAATCGCTACGATGTATCTTAATACCACCGGTCACACTCACAAAGCCAAATACATCATCTCCATAAATCGGGTTACAGCAACGTGCTAACTTGAAGTCCAACCCTTTCAGATCCTGATCGATTACCAGTACATCTTCTTTTGAACGAGTGATTTCATCATTCTGCGTTTGTTGTAGGTTATATCCTTCAGCACTACGGTATATAATGTCGTCATGCGTATCATTTTCCCGTCTCTGTTGTTCCAGATATTTGTCGATAATTTCGTTTACATCCAATGTTTCATCGGCAATGTTTTGATAGAAGTCAGTCACAGTCTTGAAACCGAGGCGTTTAATGAGGCGCATCATGACAGCTTCATCATATTCTATTTTCCGGTTTTTGAATTTCCTTTCAATAGTTTCTTTGGCAAAGGCATGCTGGCGGGCAACCATCTCTTTCAAAGCTTGGCGTATCTTGGTACGTGCTTTGGAGGTAGTCACGATGTTCAGCCAGTCCTGCTTCGGTGTCTGGGTATTCGAAGTCATAATCTCCACTTGGTCACCACTGTTCAGTACCTGACGAAGTTGCGCATTCTTGCCATTAACTTTTGCACCGATACATTTGCATCCCAATTTACTATGGATATGAAAAGCAAAATCCAGCACTGTTGCACCTTTACCTAACTTAAACAGATCACCTTTCGGGGTGAACACAAAGACTTCATCCTCATACAAATCCAGTTTGAACTGGTCCATAGCTTCCAATCCATTGCTATCTGAATTTTCCAAAGCCTCACGTACCGTAGTCAGCCATTCATCCAATCCTGTTTCACCCTTCACACCTTTATAGCGCCAGTGGGCGGCCAAGCCTCGTTCGGCAATATCGTCCATGCGTTCAGTACGTATCTGTACTTCTACCCATTTACCTTCAGGGCCCATCACGGTGATGTGCAATGATTCGTAGCCATTACTTTTGGGCACGGATAACCAGTCGCGCAGACGTTTGGGATTGGGTTGATACATATCTGTTACAATGGAATAGGCTTGCCAGCATTCCTGTTTCTCCTTCTCCACAGGTGAGTCCAGAATGATACGTATGGCAAAAAGGTCATACACTCCTTCGAAAGGGCATTTCTGCTTCTTCATTTTTTGATAGATGGAGTGGATGGACTTTGTACGTCCTTTGATGTGGAAATGTAGTCCGGCCTCTTCCAGCTTTTTCTGCATCGGGGTGATAAAAGCTGCAATATACTTATCGCGGGATGCCTTTGTTTCGTTTAGTTTATCCTTAATATGGTAATAGACCTCTTTTTCTGTATATTTCAGGGAGAGGTCTTCCAGTTCCGATTTCAGCTTATATAACCCCAATTTATGGGCGAGGGGAGCATAGAGATATGCAGCCTCGTTGGCCACTTGTCGGCGGGCTTCGTCGTTCTTACTATCTTTAATCTGCCGCATGATATTCACACGGTCAGCAATCATTATCAGGATTACGCGCATATCTTCCGCAAAAGAGAGCAACAGATTGCGAAAGTTTTCCGATTCGATAGTCGGGCTTTTGGAATAAAGTTCATTTACGCGTATCAGTCCACGGATAATGCCGGCCACATCTTCACCGAAAGCAGCCTGCACCTCTTCGGGAGTACAAGCTCCGTTTCTCACACTTTCGTGCAACATAATACCCAGAATCGACGCCCGCTTCATTCCGATTTCTTCGGCAACGATAACGGCAGTCTGCATATCCTTAACCAGTGGATTTAATCCGAAAGTGTCGCGTTGAACCCGGTTATCCTTTATAGAGTTGATAAGATGTGTTTTCAGTTTTCTGCAGTCGCCCTTCTGTAATGTCTCACCGGTCAACTGTAATAATTTTCGGTAGAGAGAGAAGAGCAATTTCTTCTCTTCAGTAGTGAAAAATTCATCTCTTTCCATAATCGTCCATTTTTGTGGTGTAAAGGTAGTTTTTTTCTTCTTTTCTATCGTAAGGTTTTGATAATTAAATTTCTATAAAGACTATGTAAATACCTTCGACAATAAAAAGGAAATCTAACTTCACAGATGATATCATGGTCTCACTAACAGATGATTATGTACTATCAAGATTTATAATTTTCATACATTATATATTTAAAATTCTTATATTTGTGCATCACTAAAATGCTTATAATTATGATATCCGAGACTAAAGTAAATTTAGGAGCTAAGTCCTCTATTAAACAAAACTATGTAAAAGACATCCAAGGCTCTATTGAAAAGTTACGGCAAATGGCGGAACTTATGCTTGATGGACGTGTGATCATGTCAGTTTCTGCTAAAAAAGATATTCAGAAAGCAGATACCACTCTTTACGCTGCATATTTGATTCAGGTTATTTCTATACTTGAATATCTGTTCCCATCAGAGGAATAGCGATGCTACGCTAAAGATGACTAATGAAAGCCTTGACTAAATTCTGTAATTTAGAGGAATCTTTATCTTTCAATTCAATATCTCTATATCCATCACTTAATGTTATTCTTATTTTAGTCACTTTTTCATTTGCAAGCTTGGCTATGTTAGAGCTTGTGCATACTAAATAAATTCCAAGTTTACTATTTATACTTGAGGGTGACCAATCACCCGGGCCTGTTAGCTTATACTCAGTATTGAGAAGCTCAACAATGCCTTTATCTGTTTTCATTAATATTTTCTCTCCCTTTTTACAGGATGCAACACAATCGGTAAATAACCTAATCTCAAAAAAATCGTTCCCACCTTCATGACGTAGTCTGGCGTGAGTTTGATTTTTTCCAGTCATTCCACCTGAATATACTTTTTCCCATGATGTAGTTACGACTTTCTCACCTGTAAAATCATCTACTTTAGAAGTGATTTTTTGCGCAAAACATAGTACAGGTAGCAATACAATAAGTAGTAGTAATGTGATTTTCTTCATAATTCTTCATTTTATATTATGTTAATTTTTTTAATCTTTATTTCCATTATCAATTCTTAATTTAACCACTTCGGTTTCTATCGTAACCTTAATCCCATTTTGGGTTGAAGTACTAATATTATACATTTTTTCTTTAGTCTGTTCAGCCTCAGATTTGGTTAAATCGCATATTGTTGTTTTGGTAAGTTGTGAAGAGGACTTAGTAGAACTCCCATCATATATAGTAGTTCTTGTCTGTATTGTGAATTTCCAACAGTACTTTTCTGAATCATCTTTAGAACATCCTACCGCTAAAAGGGTCACAATAACTATTAATAGTAGCTTTTTCATTGGTGTATATAATTAGGGATTATCTAATATTGCGCTCATTCTTCATCATAGCTAACTCGCCATTTAGTTTGCGGACCTTGTCTTCATATACTTGAATTGTTTTCGACTGTTCATTGATTGTGCCCTGAAGTGTGGCGATAGTATCTACTAATCGAGAAATACGTTCTGTGTTCTCGTCTTTTGATTGATTTGCTGATATTAGCATCTCACCCTTTCCACGAAGTAACCATTCTGCTGATATATCGTCAAATACCGCTAAAACAGATGATATTACCTTAGCAGATGGTTCTGTTCCTCGTAAAAACATAGAGGCAATAACAGATTGTGTAACTCCTATCTTCTTCGCAAATGCGCTGTCTGTAATATCTAAATAGTTGATAAATTCTCTTATTCTACCGTTAATAGTACTTTCCATAACAATTACTTCAATAGTTAATAAATTGCAAATGCGATAAAATAAAAGTTGTTATGTTTTGTAAATATCGCAAATGCGTTTATATTTGCATCATCAATCAATCAATACTCCAAATATAGAGATAAAGATTGATTTTTCAAAGTAATGTTTCACTTAAAATAAACGCAAAAATGAAAAAGTACAATTTATCAGAAATTATGAAAACGGCTCACAATCTTTATAAGACTGGTAAATATACTTGGGCTGAGTCTTTGAAAAAGTCTTGGAAAATGGCAAAGTTTAGAATCTCTACAAGGATAGGAGCTTTGCAAATTAAACAAGAGATGGAAGCCGATAAGGATGCTGAGAGAAAGCGATTGCAAGAGATAAATTCTCAATATATAAATGTCATTCCTGCAAAGAGAAGTCGCTATGACAGTTTAGACATTCCTGCATCTGCGTATTACAATCCAAACAGTACCGGAAGGTTTGGAGCCCACTACGTAGGTGACTAAATAAGAGTAATTCGCAAGAAGGTATTTCTCTTACCGGGCAAAAGAAGCTGGGGCATTGCATAGAAACGCGTATATGCGAAGCCAACCGTCCGGGCGAATACTCTCCATTTGAAAGTCAAACCAAAAACTATAAAGCTGGGACTTCCCGGCACCCAGTCCGGTCTTTGAGCCTACCCTTTAATGGGAGACTGGGAACTATAAGAGAAGAGTTCTATGACTTATTGGTGAATGGAGGTTGTAAGTTTCCTCTGCTGAAAACCAAATCGAGGTGAATAGGCACAACTTACCAACGACATAATGCTGTGAGGAAGGGTCAAACTCATGTCGTTGTAAAAATAATCAGTTAGACAATTTCTTGTCGGTAAATCGTGGAATTTACTTTATGTATATAGGTGCCATAGCTCAGTCGGTAGAGCGGAGGACTGAAAATCCTTGTGCCCTGGTTCGATCCCAGGTGGCACCACTAAATTTTAAAACTGGAGCTTATGCACGCTTATAAAGACATTGAAACAAGGGATTTATTGAAATTGATCCCTATTGAAGACGTGGTTGAATACCACGGCAAGGGCAAACTCGTTTCAGAGATTGGCATTGAGGAAACACTCGACTGGATAGGCGAGGAAGAGATTCTAAAGTACATCGAGGCAACGGGACTGCTTGCGGAAATAAAAAGGAAATTCTTAATGAATAAAAAATATGGATAGATTAAGTTTTAATGGCAAGGATTTTGAGGTTTATACAAAATCTATCGTCTTGAAACTTGAAAATGTTGAGGTTATAGGTGATCTTAGTATAGACAGTGAATCTTTGCACCTTCTGAGATTAGCACTGTCTGAGAAACCTAGTCATGTAGCTAGAATAGGTTGTTATGATAGTTTTCGCTATAAGACATACTATTACAATGAGAGTGTAGAGCCTTCTTTATTGAAAGAGATTGAGTGTCTGAAAGAAGAAAGAGACTTGCTTCTAAAAGAAAAAGAATCATTGAAGAGTGAATTGGCTCTTTTGAAAGAGGCAGTTGAATGGCATAATGAATCGCCGTGGTATGCGCGATGGGAAAAGATTACCCCCTAATGCTTAATTTTTATATTGTTCGCTACAAAATTAAGCAAAACCTCCGGTTCAAAAACATACGCTAATATAAATTAAACCGGAGGTCTATTAATTGCGATTGGTTTACATGAGTAAGAATTTATGTAAGGCGTATATCGTTAACGCACAAATGAATAGAAAGAATGAAATATAAGACCATTTTTCACAAAATAAAAAGAACTTACCTCTCTCGCTACCTTTATGTAATGAGAGAATATCTAAAGACACATCCTCGTGGATATATTGTTCTATTCTATGATAGCAGGTGTGAGCAGTCTTGTCGTTCTCTACTTTATTCTCGTATAGGGAAATACTTGAGAAAAGGATACATAATATATCCAATAAAACAGCAATGGCAAGGAGAATCCTGCTGCAAGTGCTGTCCGTGGAAGAACTGTTTAAAGATACGATTACCGCGAACATAGCGGATGCTACGGCTAAAAAAGTGCTTTGGACTCTAAAAGTCCATTCGTTTCTTTTTTCAAGAACGCTCTGGTAGTGTTCTACCAAATCTAAATAACCATTCATATAAGCTTAATTTTTTATTTGACACTTCAAAGTTAAGCAATCCTCCGGTTCAATTTACATTAGCGAATAATCTTGAATCGGAGGTCCTTTTATAATCATATAATAATCAGTTAAATAACCAATATGGAAGAAAATAAGAAAAGTGTAATATGCATCATCCGTGAGATGGAGAAGGATGCAAAAGAGGTTTTTCCTATTTCCAAGAGGGCATATGTCCTTAATCTGATATCTTATCGGCTTAAGGAAAAGGAGCCTGGAAAGAAATGGGAGATAAAATCCGATAATGAGAAGGGCGTTTTGACTGTTACCCGTATCACTTAGAATTATGGACGTGGCGTATGCAAATGGCACTGCTGAGATATTGCTTGACAGTATTCTTGATGTGATGTCTACTGAGGCATTTAGTAAGGATAAAGCTGCGTATATAGTCGGTGGTGAGAAGAAGTTGTTGAGGCTAATTGAAGCTGGGGAGATTGATAGCGATAAGCCGTCTAATAGCCAAAATGGTAAATGGCGATGCAATGCCGCTCAGGTTCTGAGACATTGCAGGTGTATGAGAAAGAAGAAGTATAAACGAAAACGTAAAAGTTAAAAAATGAGACAAATTAGAGCGGTTCAAACGTTGGTCGTTATCTGCGCAATGTGGGCGGCAGTTTGGCTGTCTGATGGCGATGGAGCCAGTGCAAAGGAACGTGCTGCTGGTGCGATTATTATGGTACTGGTATTGGTGATGTTGACAATCCAACATCTAATCGAAGAGCAGTCGAAAAAGAAAGCCGATAACTAATCGGTTCTCTGGTGTAGCTCAGTTGGTAGAGCGTATGATTTTTTTTTGAAGGTTTATCATAATGTCGGCGGTTCGAGTCCGTCCACCGGAGCAAGTAACTTGTGAAAGCGAACATGTATCATAACAATGGTGCATCATTAATCAATCAAAAGTCCACCGACTGTGGTCGGTGGCATTACGGGCAATTAGCTCAGTTAGGCAGAGCGGTACATGAAAATTGTTGGTAGTTTGTCATGGTATCTTTTTAATGGTTTCATCATGTACAGGTCGCGGTGTTCAAGTCCCGCATTGTCCACGAGGATAGTCCTCATATTATTAACCAATAATGCCGGTGAAAAGGACACCGTCGGGACAGCCCCGGTATTTATTTGATTTATAATTATTCCTAAAGTAGTTTGTTTACATCCCGGTGTAGCGTGATTGCTTATCCGGGAGCAAGTAACCCGCGAGGGGGAATGCATTTAATGAAATTTAGTAGTTTTGTCGTGTTTTATTTTGTGTTAGTATTGGGTGTATCGTCTGTGAAGATAGTACACCTTTTTTATTTCGGAGAAGTGGCGGAATTGGTAGACGTTAGAAAGCTATGCAGATACTCGTTGCACTTCACACTGTAAGTGGCCAATCGGTTGGAACGCTGCAATCCCGGTTCGAGTCCGGGTTTCTCCACAAGCCTTTAGGATGGAAGAAGCGAAATAGAAGCAAAAAGGCTCATGTAGTTTACGGGCTGCTGGTATAGATTCTGGCTGACACGACGGAAAGACGCCGAAAGACTGCATGGGTGTTTCTATTAGAGCTGAAGTTGTTATCATGTGAATGCCCCGGAGAATACTCTTCGGGGTTTTTAAATGGTGAAAATGGCGTTAAAATGGCGAAGTTTCTGTTTGCTTATCTTGTCAATAAAGGATAACTTTATAGATGTAATAAACTATAAGTCAAACCAATAAATTAAATTATGAACGCGAATACTTATCCAAGTGTTGAAGAACAGGAAATGAATCTCAGTATTTTCAACGGTGTTAAAAGTGTACCAGCAGAAGCTCTTAGAGAAATTCAGGCAGGACGTCTCAGAGGTAAAAGTGACATTAGCCCAATGTGGCGCATCCAGAAGATGACAGAAGTGTTTGGAACTTGTGGCATTGGATGGAAATATGAGATTGTCAAACAATGGCTTGAATCGTTTGAACAACAGATTCGTGCTTTCTGCAACATCAATCTTTATGTGAAGATTGGTAATGAATGGTCTGCCGCTATTCCTGGCACTGGTGGTTCATCTTTTGTAGATCAAGAGAAAAATGGCCCTTACGTTAGTGATGAATGCTATAAGATGGCATTAACTGATGCATTGTCAGTGTCCATGAAAGCGCTTGGAGTTGCTGCTGATGTCTATTTCGGGTATGATGGTAAATCCAACAATACTAAATATAATACAACTCCACCTTTTCAGGATAATCAGGGCGGAATTACACCTGTTCCGGCTGCACAGCCTGCTAATTCTACATTTAAGGTATCTGATTTGGAAAAGGCTCTTAAAGATATGAGAGAGGTTAAAAGTAGGGAAGAGCTTGAAAAGGTCTGGTATGCAAATAAGCCTTTGACGAACAACAAGGAGTTTCTTGATGTGACAAAGCAAATGAGTATTATTTACCCCAAAAAAGAAAGTGTATGATAGATTTGATAAAATCAAATGTGGTCTTCAATGAGGAAGACCACACTTATTTCCTTGGAGACAAGGAACTGTTCGGAATTACCGGTATGATTGGCAGGCAATTGTTTCCAGGAAAATATGGTAAGATTCCTAAACATATTTTAGAAAAAGCGGCGGCCAAAGGACGTTTTATTCATTCGCAATGCCAATTTGTTGATGAAACAGGTTTGTGCACTGACTGCATCGAGGCTTCTAATTATTTGAAAGAACGTACTTCTGCCGGTTATGTTCCTCTAGCCAATGAATATCTGGTATCAGACAATGAGTATTTCGCTACTCAAATTGATAATGTTTGGTTGAAAGTTGATAAGATTGCTCTATGCGATATAAAGACAACTTATTCTCTTGATAAAGAGTATTTGTCATGGCAACTCTCTATTTGCGCCTATCTTTTTGAACTTCAAAATCCTTTGCTTAAAGTAGATCAACTCTTTGGCATCTGGCTCCGTGACGAAAAGTCTGAGGTAGTAGTGATCGAGAGAAAACCAGATTCTGAGGTGATACGGCTTCTTGAATCCGAAAAGAGAGGCCAACAGTTTGTAGCTTCTGCTCTTGTACCAGCAAATGATAATCAAATAATTGCTGTTCAAAATCTAAATTCAATAATCGAAGTTGAAGAAGCTATTGAAGCATTAGAGAAAGTGAGGGATGGGTATAGGGCTGATTTGAAAAAAATAATGAAGGAAAAGGGTATCAAATCCTGTGAAGTTGGGAGGTTAAAAGTTAGCTATACTGTAGCTTCCAAACAAAAGAAATTTGATTCAAAGAAGTTTCAGGCAGATCACCCCGATTTGTACTCTAAATATCTGACAATTACAAATAAGTCTGACAGTATTCAAATTAAACTAAAATCGGATGAATAGAATAACACTTATCGGGAATGTTGGCAAGGAACCCGAAATTAGAACATTGGAAAGCGGTGCTAAGGTGGCCGTTTTCACTCTTGCTACAAAAGACAGAGCGTTCACTTTACCTAATGGTACGCAAGTTCCAGAACGGACCGAATGGCATAACTTAGTATTATGGAAAGGATATGCTGAGGTAGCGGAGAGTTATATCCATAAGGGAGATAAACTCTATATTGAGGGTAAATCGAGAACAAGATCTTATGATGGAAAGAAAGGTGAGAAACATTATATAACTGAAGTGCATGTTGAGGGGATGGAAATGCTGACATCTAAACAACAAACACCTTCAGTTCCCGTATCACCTTCCCCATCTCAGGAGCATATTTTACCTTGGGAACGAGAAGATATAGTGTTACCAAATCCGTAAAGTTATGGAAATCCTGCTATTGAATACTCCTGAAGGTCTTAAGCCTTGCTATGATAGAGACTATGACGAAAAAAAGAAATTAGTACTCGGTAAAATGTATAAGGCAAAGATTACAGAGCCTCGTAACGTTGGATTTAATAACAAGTATTTTAAAATGATAGATCTCGCCTGGGAGTATCAGAATGAAAAGGTGTGCGAGCATTTTAAGAATGATGTGAAACGCTTTCGTAAAACTGTTGAGGTTGCTGCTGGCCATTGTGATACAGTCTTTAATCTAAGGACGAAAGAGTGGGTGGATGTTCCCAAATCCATATCTTTTGAAGAAATGGATGAGTTTCAATTTCGGGAGCTTTACGACAAAGTGAAAAATGTACTCTTTACAGTTTTTTTACGTGATATCAAGGTGGAAGAGTTTGAACGCTTTCTGAATTTCTAATGAATATCTCTAGAACTGACATCCGGGCAATAGAGCATTTGCTAAGGCAGTGCTCCATTTTTATTGAACGTACTGCACCAAAGGTTTTGCCTGATCAGGACCTGGCTCGTCGATGTAAACAGATGATTAAGAAGTTGAACAAAAAAAAGGATATATGATGCATACATGGTTTGAATGTAAAATCCGTTACGAGAAAGTGATGGAAAATGGTATGAACAAGAAGGTCACGGAACCTTATCTTGTGGATGCTCTCAGCTTCACAGAAGCCGAAGCGCGTATAATTGAAGAAATGACACCGTTTATTTCAGGCGAATTTACAGTATCAGACATCAAACGTGCCAACTATAGCGAATTATTCCCCAGTGAAGAAGAGGCCGCCGACCGCTGGTTCAAATGCAAACTGGTCTTTATTACTATGGATGAAAAAAGTTGTGCCGAAAAGAAAACATCCACTCAGGTGTTGGTACAAGCTGCCGACCTGCGTGACGCTGTTAAGAAGCTGGACGAAGGCATGAAAGGTACGATGGCTGATTATATCATTGCATCAGTGTCTGAAACACCTCTTATGGATGTATATCCATATGCAGAACGTCCGGAACATCTTGATAGTATAGCTGAAGCTGCAAATTCTCCTGTTGTAAGCCATTTCATCACCTCTTTGCCTGATAATTGCAGGACTTCAATCACAGTAGCCGGCAAAGCTGTTATCATTGATAAAACCGGGCGTAATACCCGTGTTATTCCTGATAATTCGGAAGAGATTCCCAAAGGAAAGAAAAAGCCGAGTGCTAAAGGTTCAGGTAAGGTTAAAGAGAAATAACCATGACCTATGATGAGTTTTTAGAGCAAGAACGTAACCAGCCCTCTCGTAAGAAGCCAGTTGATCTTGAGCATCAAATTCAATGCGCCTGTATAGACTGGTTTCGTTTGGTCTACCCTAAGCTGCAAAGTCTTCTTTTTGCTGTTCCTAATGGTGGCAGACGTGATAAGGTGACTGGTGGTAAGCTGAAAGCTGAAGGTGCCCTTGCAGGTGTTGCTGATTTGATACTGCTTATACCCAAGAATGGGTATGCTTCACTTTGTATCGAGATGAAAACACCTAACGGCACCCAGCGTGATTCTCAGAAGCTCTGGCAGAAGGAAGTTGAGGCTGTAGGTAATAAATATGTGTTATGTCGTTCATTGGATGATTTTATCCGTGAAGTAACGAGTTATCTGAAAGAGACTGTAATGTGCTGATGTATGGAACGTAAATCATTTGTGTTTTATAAAGAGTGGAGAGAGGCTATTAAGGATTTGCCGGATGATGTCAGGCTGGAAATTTACGAAAGCATTGTCGAGTATGCTACAACGGGAAATATTCGGGGGTTGAAACCATTGGCAAAGATTGCTTTCAACTTTATAAAACCGACAATTGATAAGGATGCCAAGAAGTATTTAGCTATTACAGAGAGAAATAGGACTAACGGTAATAAGGGTGGAAGACCAAGAAACGAAACTCGTGAAAACCCAAATAACCCAATAAAACCCAGTGGGTTTTCTGGCAACCCAAATAACCTTGATAATGATAATGATTATGAAAATGAGGATAATAAATTATCCTCCCCCTTACCCCCATTGGGGAATAGAGGAGGAAATTATCTTTCATCTCCTTTATCTCAAAAAGATGGTAAGCCCCGAAATTTTGAAGGTTTATGTGAAAGTCTTAAACACTTGAATCTTTCTGAAAAAGAACAGAATCAAATCTATGTCCTGTCCAATTACGGTGAGATAGGCAATCCAGTCTGGAAGTATATTCAACAGTGCATTGATAGCATTGGAAAGTCTACCTCTGATAAAACCAGAATTAAAACGCCTGGTAGGTATATAATTTATAAAATGAAAAACGAAGAAAATGCTGGAACCTAAGTATTATATAATCAAGATACAAGACACTTATTTGGCTGAATTATTGTATTGGTGGATACAATTTGATAAACCATGTAAGCTGCTATTTCAAAAGCCTAAGTTTGCGGAGAACGTTAATTTAACTGGTGTTCGGGTTACTGTAACTACGGATGAAGCTGCTGAATTTATTCTCAAAGCGAAATCAGCGACTGGATTTAAACTATTAAGAGAAGATGAAAATCACAATCTATTGGAAAACGAATGAGATTGAGTGCATAAGACTGATTAGAGAATTATGTAATCTTCCTTCTGGCATAACTGTAAATGGTGAAACGACAGCCAATGTATGCGAAAAAGATATTGAGTTACTTCGTAAATACGAGAGGCTAGATTTCATCCAGTTACGTAATAAGCCTTGATGAAAATGGCGCTAAAATGGCGAAGTTTCTGTTTGCATAACTTGTCAATTTACGATAACTTTACTGATGTAAGGAACTAAAAGTCAAACCAATATAAAAAAGAATTATGGAAATTCAGAAAATTAAAATTGAGAAAATTAGTGCTTCACCCCTTAATCCGAGAAAGACTTTCGATGAAGTTGCTATTGAAGAACTTGCAGCCAATATTGAGAAACAAGGTCTACTACAGCCTATTACGGTTAGACCTACATCTGAGGCACCATATTTGGATGAAGATACCGGTGAGGTTATTAATGTGAAAGACACTTATGAGATTGTCTGCGGTGAGCGCCGTTTCCGTGCTCTACAACTTCTGAAATCAAAAGAAGATGAAGAGAACATTGCGAAAATCAAAGCACATCGAAAAAAAACAGAGTTGTATCAAACAATCTCCTGTATTGTCAGAGAGATGACAGATGATGAGGCTTTTGATGCAATGATTACCGAGAACCTGCAAAGAAAAGATGTTGATCTCATCGAAGAGGCATTTGCTTTCTCTCAGTTAATGGAGAAGGGACGTACATTGGAAGATATAGCATTGAGGTTTGGAAAATCTACTCGCTTTGTTTTCGATCGTGTAAAATTGAACAGCCTAATACCGGAATTGAAAGCTCGTGTTAGGGATGGGGAAATTCCAATTTCCGGCGCAATGATCCTCTCTAAACTTGATGATACCGAACAGGCAAGGTTTCATAATGATAATGAAGGACAGTGTAATGTGATCATGATAAGAAGATTTGTGAGTAATTCCTTTATGGAGCTGGATAGGGCTGATTGGATTAAGGATAATGTAGATATCTGGGATGATGGTACATTCAAACCGTGTGCTGAATGCGAGTTTAGTACAGCAAATCACGGTTGCCTATTCTATGAAATGAATAGCGAAAAAGCTAATTGCACCAATCCTATATGCTACAAGAAGAAACAACTTGCTTATGTCCTGCGTAGAATACAAGCAGAAAATGGTATTCTCGTCAAAAATGGTGAGCCTCTGGTATTCGGGAAAACTGTTATTGTTGATGATGGCCCGCAATCATACTGGAGTGAAGAAAAGAAAACTATGCATGATAATACATTAGAGGCTATTAAGCAGTTAGGCTATTGCATTGTTAATCCGAATGAAGCCTTTAGAAGTAAATGTTGGTACGATGAGGAAGATGAGCGTCTTCAAAAGATGCTTGATGATTCTGAAATTTACCGCTGTATATCTTGCTTTGATTACTGTGGGCCAGAGTTTAAAGTTCAATACTATTACATTAGAAAAGATGTTGCTTCTACTACATCAGCACTTGCAGATCCTAAAGAAATTGAAAAAGAAAAGGTAAGGGTCCAATTGAAGAGGGCAAAAGAGATCGTAGTGGAAAAGACTGCTGAAACCCTGCGTACCTGGGCACAAGAGAAACCTTACCATGAGCGAAAAGTTGAGTTAACAACCAATGAACAACTTGTATTTGATGTGATGGTTCTCAGCCACTGCAAGAGTTCTTTTCTTAAATCACTCGGCTTGGATAAATATGATAAAAAGAGTGATTTTGTGAAGTATGTTGAGAATAACCAAGCTGATAGGGCACAATGGTATCGAGCTTTCATCGCTGAATCTTTGTCAGATAACAATGTGAATTTCTATCCTTATTTGCAGAAATGCCAGAATCTTTTGTTCTCTGAACAGTATCCGGATGAATATCTTGAATTAGGCAAAAAACTTGGTGCATCATTTGAGAAGAAACAAAAGAAGCTCAATGCTCAACTGAAAGCACTTGATAATACTAACACAGAGGAAGCCTAACGGTTTCCTCTTTTTTCAAGGTACACCATGAATAAGACTTGGAGTAATGAACAGTTGGCTATTCTTGATAGAGAATATCCAACTGCTGATCTAAAAGAATTAGCCCAGTCTCTGGGTAAGACGAAAAGTGCTGTTAGGGCAAAGGCTAAATGTCGTAGATTGAAGCGCTCATCTGATGTAAAGGTATGGAACCCTAAAAAACAGGAAAAACTGATTGCCTTATATCCGAATCATACTAATCAGGAAATTGCTTCACTCCTTGGCTCAACTGAAAGTGCCGTTGGAGGAAGGGCTTTTAAACTGAAACTTAGGAAGTCACCGGAATTCATGTTAGAACATTCTTCAAAGGGGTTCTTTCCAAAAGGACATCAACCGGTCAACAAAGGACGTAAACAAACAGAATATATGTCTATTGCTCAGATCGAGAAAACGAAGAAGACGCGTTTTAAAAAGGGGGATATTCCAAAGAATCATAAACCGATTGGGTATGAACGTATTACCAGAGACGGATATATTGAGGTAAAGACTACTGAGCCCAATGTATTTGAATTGAAGCACAGATTAATCTGGACTAAACACAATGGGGCGATTCCCGCTGATTGCGTTATTAGATTTAGGGACGGCAATAAACTGAATGTGGATATATCCAATCTTTATCTTGTGAGTAAGTCTGAGAATATGATATCTAATACAATTCACCGCTATCCTCCTGAATTGAAGAAAGCTATCAGGGCGTACGGAAAACTTAAAAAAACGATTAAAAAGTATGAAGAATAATATTAGTATAGATAGTTTGAATACACACTTGTTTGAAGCTATCGAAATGCTGAAAAACAATAGTGATCCTAATGCATCTGCCAATGAAAAGATAGATGTCAATACCGCAAAAACCATTGCTGATTTGGGAAAGGTAGTCATAGAAGGCTATAAAGTCAAAGCACAGGTTTTAAACATTATGGCCAAAACTGACAATCCCAATAGTACTAAACAACTTTTGGGAGGTGCTGGAATAATATCACAGGAACTTCAAATTGACCAATAAAGAAGAAACTATGATAGAGAAAACTATATATATTGCTGATGACAACAGTCGATTCGACAGTAAAAATGATTGTATTCACTATGAACATCTATGTGCTGAGGTTGGCGCAGCCATGTCTTTATTGAAACCGCGTCCCAATGAAGGGGGTGATTTTGAAAATGGGGGTGGTTATATTCAACAGCACATTCAAACTTGTGAACTTGTAAGGAAGCAGATATTAGACATATGTGCTCTTGAAATGCCTTATTGGGAAAGAATAATAAAAGAATGTGGAGATGGTCTACGTCATATATCACATGCAAGTAGAATTATATATGATTATAATAATAAATGCTTTTCTTATGCTTTAAGTAGGTTACAGTGTATTGATTTTACTAATGGCAAAGAGTTCGGACAACCGTACTATGTTTCCCATCAAGATGAAGTAACCAATGAAATCTAACTTATAACTAAGTATATGAGTAAAATAAAGTTTAGATATAAATTTGATTCAACAGCCTATGTCGTAGATGAGAAATATTTTCTTGAAATAGAGCGTATAGCAAAAATGAATAGCGAGAAAATAGAGAAACTGGCTGAAAAGAAATTCAGGACTTATCTTAATGATGGTATGAATCCTATCAAATTGGAATTTAGGATAAGAGGTGTGGAAGAACTTGTAGGTCATTCTGTCATAACTGAAGGGAATTATAGTGAAAGGGGCTATCCGATGTCTGTTCCAGAAAAGATAAAGTATGCCATTGTTGATGACATTACAGGTTATGTTGAAAAGAAATTTGAGCATTACAAAGATGATTGTCAAAAGCTATTTGACAAAATTTACAAGAAATCAGAAGAAAGAAATAAAAAGAAAATAAGGTTCTGGAAATCTCTTTTTACTGTTACTTTTTTCATGCTGCTAATTGAATGTGTTTGTAGAATAATTCAATAAAAGAAAGACATGAAACAGACCTTAGAAGAAGCAGCATACGATTATGCTACTCAAAAAACGAAGTTCAGAAAAGACGTCCTAAAAGAAGTTGATGCGGATAACTATGTTTCCCGCCATGCTGACAGTATAGAAGATTTTCAGTGTGGATATAGCTATTGTAAGGAACAATCTCCTTGGATAAGTGTAAAGGAGCGTTTGCCTGATGAGAGCGAATTTGTACTTTGTCGAATGGTATCAAATGAAGCTATTGTTGGTGGATATATATTCGTTTCACCTGACGGGTTGCCATGTGTCGCAACTCTACCTAATTTTGAATTTGACGACTATGGTGGGTATGTGTGTGATATGTGGATGCCAATACCGAAGTTTAACTAATAACAAATTTAAGAAAAATTATGAATAAAGTAAATTTCAAAATAGAAAAAGCAGTAAACGGTCATATACTGAGAAGTGATATTTGCGGAGTTAGGGTCTACGAAAAGAAAGAAGATTTGTGCGCATTTATCGCAAGTAGCCTCGTTAATGGGATTAAGCTTAAAGATGGTATTGCAAACATATCCATCGAAATAAATGAAAAACCCTCAAATCAATAATAACGAGTATGAAATACATTCTATCAGAGGAAGAATATAAGGCTTTAATGCCCCGAAAAGAGTACGAGCAAATTAGAAACAGCCTGTTAGAAGAAAATGCAGAGCTTGAAAATGTAATCAACTTACTTAAATCAGAAGTAGTAAGAGATAGGCTATGTGTAGATAGAGGCGATCAAACTTACTGCGATGATTGCAGGTTGGGAATTGCGGGTCTTAACTTATGCACCTCAAATAAAAAGAGTTATTCAAAATAAAAACAGTATAGAAATGAATAAAATAGAAAAGCAGACCTATGTGGTCTGCTCAATATGTTGTTTTTTAGAATTATCAGAGGTGGGGATTCGAACCCCACAAACTTCGTCTTACGACGCTGCTTACGCCTTTTTAGCTTCAAAGTCCGGTCATGTCCTCACCTCGGACTCCATGGAGAAACGAGGGAACGGAGACGGCATCTCCATTTTTTCCAACCTAGTTTTTTTGATAAACTAGTTTCATGTTGGAATTAACGGAACAAAAGTATAAAAATAAAAGAGAAAAACAATGATTATAGCATGGTTTTCTTGTGGTGTAACATCAGCAGTAGCTTGTAAGATAGCATTGAGCTTGTACGATGATGTGCAAGTTTACTACATCGAAACTGGATCCGGGCATCCCGATAACGCTCGATTCCTTGCAGATTGCGAAAAATGGTACGATCAGCCTATCCATATCATCCGTAGTGATAAGTATATCAATGTTGAAGATGTATTAACTAAGAAACGATACATCAATGGTCCGACTGGTGCAGCTTGTACATTCGAACTGAAGAAACAAGTTCGGTATAAGTTAGAAAAGGAATTTGATTCTTGGGACGGTCAAGTTTGGGGATTCGATTACGATCCAAAAGAGATTAACCGGGCTATCCGACTAAAACAACAATATCCAGACACAAAGCCGCTGTTTCCGCTTATTGAACGGCAAATAACGAAACCTGATGCAATGGGTATGCTTTGGAAAGCAGGTATTAAACAGCCTATCATGTACTCAATGGGCTACAACAACAATAATTGCATCGGCTGTGTGAAAGGCGGTATGGGCTACTGGAATAAAATCCGGAAGGACTTCCCAGAAGTATTTAACCGAATGGCACAGATTGAACGTGATGTAAGCGCAACGTGTCTAAAGGATAAAGACGGGCGCATCTTCCTTGACGAACTGCCAACGTGGCGGGGCGACCCTGTGGAAGAGATTATACCGGATTGCTCGCTTATCTGCCAAATTGAATTTCAAGAGATAATCGACAGACAGGTAGAGCGAGTTTTGAAAGGAGAAATTAGTATTAACGATGTAGCCTAATTAGGCTCAAAACAATAAAAAAATGAATATGAATTGGGGAGGGATTAGCTGTGCGCTTATCTGTGCAATACCTATTGTGGCCATTATTTGTGATACAGTAAAGAAAGTGTTTGAGATGAAATATAAAAAGGAAAATGATAATGAATTATGAAATACATTGTGAATCGGGCTGAATTGTTTGACTCTTCTGATAAGAAGACAGTTATAAAGAATATGAATGAGCCGACTAATGACGTAGAGGTCTTTAGGGAAGAAATTTGTAAAAAGTATGGTTGTGAGCGTGCATTGTTAATGTACACTCAGGTGAAGTAATATAAAAAGTATAGCTATGATAACCTTAAACAAGCTTGCAGTTAAATGTTTGAGAACTGCGATCAAAAGAGGGAAAATCGGCAAACATAGTTCAGCAAAAGCGATTATTGTCGCTATATCAGCTGAGTGGCGTGAGTTGTGTAATGCCTCTGAGTATCGTAGTATGCATATTCCTAAATACTCAGAACAAGAGGAAGAAGCTGCCGATGTCATAATCGCTTCGTTGACATATCTTCAAAAAATAGGTTGTAAAGACATAGAACAGCTTATAAAGGACAAGATAAATTTTAACGCCAAGCGAGAGGATTAAGGTTGTTATACTGACTATGGTGATGTTGATTTTGTGTTGTTGAAAAAATAGTTAGTTATGACAGAGATTATTTCTATTGCCCTCCTGGACTTTAACAAGGGGCAACTTGCCGGGCTTCCAAAGAACCCGCGCTTTTTCCGGGATTATCGCTATGAAGCGATGAAGAAAAGTATTTCTGATTGTCCGGAAATGCTTGAACTACGTGAGTTGATTGTCTTTCCGTATTCGGATGGCAGGTACATTGTTGTTTGTGGTAATTTACGGCTCCGGGCCTGTAAGGAACTTGGCTATACCGAGCTTCCTTGTAAAGTCTTGGAACCGATTACTCCAGTCAGCAAATTACGCGAATATTCCGCCAAAGACAATATCAATTTTGGTGAGAATGATTTGGATATTCTGCAAAATGAGTGGGACAGGGCAGAGTTACAGGACTGGGGTATGGAGTTTGCACCGGAAAAGACTGAGGATGAATTCAAGGAACGCTTTGAAGCCATTACAGATGATACCGCTGTTTATCCTCTTATCCCCAAGTACGATGAAAAACATGAGCTCTTCATTATTATATCAAGTAATGAGGTTGATAGTAATTGGCTGCGTGAAAGGTTGAACATGCAGCGCATGAAATCGTATAAGACCGGGAAAGTGAGTAAAAGTAATGTTATTGATATTAAAGACGTTCGCCATGTCCTGCAAGATAGTAATACCAAGTCATAAGCGCCATGACCGGGTGTTCGCTAAAAAACTGGTGAACGATCCAATAATCTGTGTTGCTGAGAGCCAGGCAGATTTGTACCGGCAGTTTAATCCGGATTGTGAAATAGTAACTCATCCTAATGATGTGATAGGTCTTATTCCCAAACGTAATTGGATGGCAAAGCATTTCAGAGAGTTATTCATGCTTGATGATGATGTACATGCTTGTAAAGCAATATATGCCGAAAAGGGTGAGCCTTGCCGTGTAAAGGATAGGGACTTAATAACTCATATCATATTGTCTTTACATGATATAGCCAAGCTAATGGATGTGCATCTGTTTGGTTTTACTTCCCGTATATCTCCTGTGATGTATGATGAGACTGGATTCCTTTCTCTCTCAAAAATGATAACCGGTTGTTCCTATGGTGTTATCTACAACAAAAATACATGGTGGAATGAGGAAATAAGGCTTAAGGAAGACTTTTGGATAAGCTGCTATATGAAGTATAAGGAGCGCCGGATATTGACGGACCTGCGCTATAATTTTGAGCAGAAGAACACATTTGTCAATGCCGGTGGTTTGGCTTCCATTCGCAATCAGGAAGAAGAGCGTAGATCTATCCTTTTCATCAAAAAGAATTTTGGTGATAGTATCTTGTTGAAGAGTGCTACTAATAACGGGAAGGATAAGACAAAGCAGCTTGTAGAGTACAATATTTCCTGCAAATTCAAATTCTAACAGTCTGTAAAAAAGGCGTTTAAATGGCGCTCATTCTGATTGCTATTTCCGTCAATTATGATTAATTTTACTGATGTAATAAACTAAAAGTCAAATAATTAAATTGAAATTATGATTATTAGAACAGTTGGAGGATATGATTTCTATGAGGTGAGTTCTGCCATGCAAAAAGCCATCAGGCGAGCTGATACCGGTGTTGCCGGCTTTTTTGCCTTGGAGCTGTGGGCGAGTGGATATAGGGATTATGTTTGGAAGAGATTATTCACCATCAGTGCTGAGGATTGCTTCGGTATCATAACCAAAGAGATTGAGGCTTTATGGCAAGGGCATGAGCTCGTCAATAAAAAGGCTCCTCAGCCGAAAGGACGCATCTTTGTCAGTAAAGCTGTGATTATCCTCTGTGAGTGTAGGAAGTGCCGGGATGCAGATCACCTGCAAAACTTCATTTACGATAGGAGAGAAGTTGACATTGAAAAGTGGATAGAAGACGTGAGGCGATATCCCATTTCTATTCCTGCCTATACCTATGATGTACATACAAGGGTAGGGAAGAAGCAAGGTCGGACAAAGGCAGAGTTTTTCCAACAGGAATTTAATGCTTTAACTCCCCGGGAGCCTGGATTATTTGATGATTTTCCGTCAAAGAAATAGTTGCGAGTCCACAGTGTAATAGCTGTGGACTTTCTATATAAGTCAAACCAATAAACCAAAGAATTATGAACAGAAAAGAAAGACAAGAGGCGAGAGCCGACAGGTAGAGAGAACTTGCAGAAAAAGCTAACAAACAGTCGAACGAGGCTTCTAAGCTAAGTCGCAGCATGGTAGAACACATTCCTTTGGATATAATCATTCTTTAAGAATATGGTATATCTCCTTCTCAATATATAATTGAGAAGGATAATAATTTCTGTCTTTTAATTGTTTTTTTAATTTTTTGCTAACCAATATTAGGTATTCTCCAATATCTTGAGATTCTTGATATTCAAGAAATAAAGATTTTGATACTTGTTTCAAATTAGTCGATTCAAATAACTTTAGTAAAGCATCTTTAAAGAAAGATCTTTGATTTGTTCCAATTTGAATGAGAAAAAATATTATTACTGAAGGGGTGTTACTAAAATCAGGTTTTTCATCTATTAACCGAGTTAAAAATATTTTCCAGAATTCAGGATCGTATTCTGAAAATGATTTGTTGAATTCTATAAAATAGGAATCTGAACAAGATGACAGACTAATTGTTATTGCTATTTCATTTGGTAATTTATTTATAATTGAGCTCGATGGAATTTGTGATAGGCTGCATATGTATTTTGCAGTTAAAAATTCTTGTAGTGATTTATGGGAGAATTGATATAGGTTTTGACTTGTTTGTACAAAAATGCCCGTGTGACTTTCAATTTCTCTTACAATTTTGGTCGCTTGGGATTTTGGTAAATTATGGGTAGTATGAATCTGTTTATAGCATTTTCGAATATCATCTGAACTAAAAACATTTATATTCATTTGATAGCTTAAAAGATAAGATAGATGGGCAAGAAATTCTTTCTTTTTTTCGATATAAAAATCAGCATATTCAGATGGCCTTATTATTGCTCTTTCTTGATCCCAGCGTTCAAGCAATAATTCAATAATAAAATCATAGACATAGCGTGGTTTAGATGGAATTGCCCTTTTACGTTCGTAAATAGCACATAAATGAGAGAGCGTTAATGGACGCATTGCTGTATCATAAAATGGAGATAGTTTAATTTGTCTGAGAAAATTGGCTACATCTTCTTTTTTTGTAATCCATTTGCTTATTATCGTTTTTATTTGTTCATCGTTTAATGGGCAAATCTCAAACATATCAGTTTGGGATAATCGCATCGAGAAATCATTGGTTCTTGATGTTAGGATAAATTTGGATTTATTTAAAGCTGTAGATAATTCGTAAAAATCTCTCTCGATATTTTTTTTCACTGAAAGATTGGGAATTTCATCAAAACCATCAGCAATGAGTAATATGCTACAATCTTCTAGAAATGCAATGATTGTTTGTTTCATCATTTGCTCATACTTTTCTCCAAAATCTTCATGATATTTCTTTTTTCTTGGAAAGTTAAAATGTATCCCTAAAGTATCTGATAGAATTTTAAATAATCCAAAGTTGTTTTTTATAAGTTTATCATAGTCTAATTCCCTAAAACGGATCATTATTGGACAAGAAAAATTGTAATCCTTTTTAATATTAGAAAAATTTAAATATACCTTTTTTAATAAAGTAGTTTTTCCTGCTCCAGCACCTCCATATATAATTTTATTTTTTTCCCAATTTCTAGCGAAATTTTTAGAACTTATTTTTTGAGTTTGCTCTTCCAAATCAAAACGATACTTAAGTGGTGATAAATATAAATCAATATCTACAAATATTTTTTGTAAGGATTTTGATGTAATTGCGTGTGAGAAAGTAACTTCATTTGACCAATTGGAAGAGGTCCTCAAATTGTATGAAATAGATTTCAAGACTTCAGTTTCAGAAATTTCTAAATTTAATAAATTGACAAAATATTCGTAATCAGTATGGTTGTATTTAGTCTTAGCTTGGGCTACTAGTTTTTTATGATACTTGTCGTATATATTAATTATCTTATTTATCCCTCTATTAACAAGAGCTTCAACCGTCTTCTCAATTATTATTTTATTCGGGTCAATATAATCTTCCATAATATAACATGATTAGTTGCTAATTATCGTAATATATAGAATTTATGAGTCATATGTATATTTTTTCTGTTTTCATTTCAAAATTAGAAAATAAAAATTAATGTTCCAAGCTAATATCGATATAATTTTTTATCAGTAGTCACTCTAATCCGCTCAAATGAACAATATTTTAAATTGCAATAGTTTATATAGATTAATGAAGATGATTGTAACCGGCAGTGCAGGCTTTATAGGTAAAGCGCTCTGCCAAGAATTGAGAAAACGTGCTGTTGAAGTAATCGAAATTGACCGTATGACCGGGCAAGAGGCATCCACCATTGGCGAGTACTTGAAAGATAGAGATGTAACGTGTGTCTTCCACCTGGCAGCGCAAACCAGCGTATTCAATGATGATTTGGCGCAGATCCGGAAAGATAACATTGACACGTTTATGATAGTCGTTGATGAGTGTGAGCGATATCATGTGAAACTTGTATATGCAAGCTCTTCGACAGCTAACCCGTGTAACACCACTTCGATGTACGGGATAAGCAAGCATTTCGATGAGCAATATGCATCCATCTACTGTAAGAATGCAACAGGTGTTCGGCTTCATAATGTGTATGGTCCGGACCCTCGTAATAGAACTCTTCTCTGGTACCTGTTGAATCGGGATAAAGTGGAGCTGTACAATTACGGTCAGAACATCCGTTGCTTTACTTACATAGATGATGTGATCGAAGGGCTTATCTATGCCGTTGGCTGCAATAAGCCTTTGATTAACATAGCGAATGTAGAACCGGTTACGGTACTACATTTTGCCAATCTTGTAAAATACTACAAAAACATTGATATAGAGCTTGTTGGGGAAAAACGTGAATTTGACAATTTGGAGCAACAGGTGAATCAGGGTATCTATTTAGTACCTTTGTCCTATATGTCAGTTGAGAGAGGCATAGAAAAGATATTCGCCAGGCGGAGAAAGGAAGATCCTCAAAAAAATGCGGAGGCGGAGAAATAGAAAAGTTCTGTAAATGAAAAGCCTTTCATAATTATTCCTACAGGTTGAGTAGCTTTGATTAGTTCTCTCTCTGTAGGAATTTATAATATGTGTAGCTATGGGTGAAGAGAAAGCATTAACATTGAAACAAGAGAAGTTCTGCCATTATTACGTTGACACAGACGGCAATGCAAGTGAGGCGTATCGTATGGCTTATGATACTTTGAACATGAAACCTGAAACGATTTGGAGTGCTGCAAGCAGGCTCCTTAAAAATAGCAAGGTTAGTGCAAGGATAAATGAAATAAGGGATAAGAGGGCGAAAGAGTCTGAGGTTGAGCGTAAAACGGTCGAGAAGGTGTTAATGGATATTGTTCTCGCAGACCCGGATGATTTGCATTATATAGACCCGAAGACTGGAAAGGCTAAGCTGAGAAGTCCATCCCAGCTTTCAAAGCGTGCTCGTAATGCATTGAAGAAGATACAGAACAAGCGGGGAGAGGTTACTTATGAATATCATGGTAAGACTGAGGCGGCCCGGTTACTTGGTGCCTGGAACGGATGGGACGCGCCTACTAAGATAGACCTTACCAATAGCGGAGGAAAATCCGGTGAGCTTCGCATTGGGTTCGATGATGATAGCGTATCAGAATTATAGGACAATAAAATAGACGATTTCGGGTGTTTTTCCAGCTGTGGAGTCCGACTTATAGAACAATATAGAATGATCGTAAATTATAAAAAACTCAATCCTAACGGCTTTTATCTGCTGAAGTACTTACAAGATGCGACATTGCGTTTCATCATCTTGTATGGTGGTTCTTCGTCCGGAAAGTCCTATAGTGTTGCTCAGACAATACTTATACAGACTTTACAGGACGGTGAGAACACTTTGGTTATGCGTAAGGTTGGAGCTTCTATACAGAAAACCATCTATGAGGACTATAAAGTAGCGGCTAAAGGGTTGGGAATAGACCATCTCTTCAAATTCCAGCAGAACACAATTAAGTGTTTGTACAATGGTGCAAAAATTGACTTCTCCGGTCTTGATGATCCAGAGAAGATAAAGGGTATATCCAACTATAAACGTGTACACCTTGAGGAATTATCCGAATTTGATGAACCGGATTTAAAGCAGATACGTAAGCGCCTGCGTGGAAAAGTCGGCCAGCAAATTATCTGTACTTTCAACCCTGTTAGTGAAACGTGTTGGATAAAAAGGAAGCTGTTTGACACAGAGAAGTGGCATGATGTCTCTATGACTGTGGAAATTGCCGGGAAAGCATTGCCGGAGGAATTGACAAAAGTAAAATCCATCCGGATGAACTCTACGAAGTCGATTTTGAATCCGAGGACCAGGCAGATAGAGGAACATGCACCGGATATGGTTGTTATCCAATCCACCTATCTGAATAACTTCTGGGTTGTTGGCAGCCCGGACGGAACTTATGGATATTATGATGAACAATGTATTGCCGATTTTGAGAAAGACCGTTTGAATGATCCGGATTATTACAATGTATATGCTCTGGGCGAGTGGGGCGTCATTCGTACCGGTAGCGAGTTCTTTGGTTCATTTCATAGAGGTAGGCATTCCGGCGAGCATCCATATATACCAGACCTCCCCATCCATATATCAGTCGATAATAATGTACTTCCATACATCAGCGTATCGTATTGGCAGGTGGATTTATCCACTGGCATTAAGATATGGCAGTTCCATGAGACTTGTGCCGAGAGCCCAAACAATACTGTGAAGAAGTCTTCCAAACTTGTAGGCAAGTATTTGAAAGATATTGGTTACTGTGATAAGGTCTACTTGCATGGAGACGCTTCGACGAAGGCAGCCAATAGTATTGATGATGAGAAACGTTCCTGGATGGACTTGTTCATAGATACTTTGCAGAAAGAAGGTTTTGAGATTGAAGATAAGGTAGGTAACAAGAATCCAAGTGTAGCGATGGCTGGTGAGTTTATCAATGCTATCTTTGACGAAATAGTGCCGGGTATCGAGATAGGTATTGATGAGAGCTGTACCGTTTCTATTGAAGATTACATGAGCGTGCAGAAAGACGCTAACGGTGCCATCCTCAAAACTAAGGTCAAGAATAAGACTACAATGCAGACATACGAAGAGCACGGGCATATGTGCTTTACCCCCGACACACCTATTGTTACATCGCGTGGCTTGTTGCCGATTTCAAAGGTTAAAATCGGAGATTCAGTATTGACCGAAAAAGGATGGCAAAGCGTTTATAATTCACTGTGTACCATTAGGAATTCTCAATATTTTTCACTAAATTTACAAGGTCAGAGATTAAACCTCACCTATGACCATCCGATATTTACTCATCGGGGATTTGTCCCGGCACATAACTTAAAAGCAGGAGATATTATCACTCGATATTCAAATGGCAAGATATGGCAAGAGAAACTATCACCTACAACAGCTGCAAATTTCATCGTTACCCTGATAGCGAATGTGAAAGCAATAGGAAATACTATCGCGGATGGGTTAGAATTGACGGAAAACTCGTCAAAACATACCTGCACCGATATATATGGTATCTCGCAAATGGCGAAATTCCTGCGGGCTATTGTGTTCATCATATTGATGGTGATTACAATAATAACACACTTGACAATCTCACCATTATGCTTGCTGACGAGCATGAGAAACTTCATACAGAATTGTATGGAGATGGAACATGGAGCAAAGTTCATAAGGGATTGGAAAAAGCGAGAGAGAAAGCACCAGAGTGGCATGCGTCCGAGGATGGGCAAAAATGGCATTCTCAAAATGCAAAACGTATGTGGAAAGATAAACCGATGCGTCAATATGTTTGTGAAATGTGCGGTAGAACCTTTGAGAGCAATAGCCAACACCTTCCGAAATTTTGCAGTAATAACTGCAAAGCAGAATGGAGACGATGTTCAGGAGTTGACGATGAAGAGCGCGTTTGCGCGATGTGCGGGTCTAAATTTGTTATCAACCGGTATTCTAAAACGAAGTGCTGTTCTCGGAAATGTTCTGCTGCGTATCGGCGAAATAAGTGATGTTTACGACATATCTACTACATCGCATACATTTTTTGCAAATGGAGTGTTAGTGCATAACTCTGATACGTTTCGTTATGTAGTGACAGACTTATGTCATGAAGAGTACACCGCTTTCAGCAACCGGCGAAAGAGAAATCTCTACGGCAACAAGGGTGCTTTCTCGTACTTTAATCCAGGCACCGAACATGAATATAGCAATAAGATCGTCTATGTCATTCCGAATGTCAACGATCACTTCTTGCTTGTTCAGGCGTTCAAGTGTGGTGAAAAGTGGCATCTTGTAGATGTAGTCTATCGGCAGACATCTTCTATGGATGAGATCAAGTCTTCAATAAAACACCATCAAGCAAACCCTTACATCGTGGAATGCTCAAATGCTTACTTCCCAATGGTCAGAGAGCTTCGTGAAACGCTTCCTGATGTGAGGGTTGCTAAAGAATTCCCAGATGTGGATAAGCGTATTGCTGCTACCTCCGATTATATTAGAGAATACTTCTTGCTATCCGAAAGCAAACTTGAGGAATCTGAAGACTATTGTTGCTTTCTGAATAGCCTGTTAGACTATAATATTGATAGTGAAAACAAAGAAGCAAACATTGCTTTGAGTGGTTTGGCGTACTACATAATAAAATACCTCTCTTAAAATATACCCTATGTAACGAATTGATAATTAGCAATATATATACTATTATGTTCCTAATTGTATGTGTCAAGATGTTTTGATTCAGAAAAGCTGTATACTCTTCTATCTATATTTGCTTCAAAAGATAATCAGATGAGTTGGAACCTTTTTAAAAAGAAATCAGAGGATGATTTGAAAAATACGGCGGATAAAGAAAAAGAAATCCAGCCACAAGATACAGCAGTTCCTTCTGGAACTGTTGCCGGAGAATTTGTGGCTGAGGAACTTTTTGTTAATCCTTTTGTTTGTAGCCGCAATTTTCTTGAACTGTTCAACACTGTTCCAGAGGTGTTTTTCCCTATTGATTATATAGCTTCCAGGATAGCAGGTGCCAAATTTGTACTTAAGAAATCCAAAGATGATAGTATTGTTTGGAATAATGAAAAGGTCAATCATATCTTGAATAAGCCTAATTGTTTGTTTAGCTGGAAGGAAACTGTTTATTCTCATCATGTATACAAATTGTGTGTTGGCGATAGCTTTTTCAGAGCGGCTGTTCCGGAATCTTTCTCGAAAATCAAGAACCTGTGGCAATGGTGTTCCAATTATTGGGTATTGCCTGCTGATAAGGTAGAGATTGTTCCTGTACGTAATAATATTCCATTGTTTGGTATTGCTGAGATTGAAGAAATTGTAGATTACTATAATTTGAGTTTTGGCTTCAGCGCTGGTATTCATATTCCATCTAAACAGATATTACATGATCGTGAGGGTATTCCTAATTTATATCCGGGAGTGGGTTTCTTACGTGGAACCAGTAGGCTAAAGTCTCAGCTAAAGCCCATAAGTAACCTTATTGCAGTTTATGATGCCAGAAATGTGATATATGTTAAACGTGGAGGTCTGGGATGGCTGATTTCTGCCAAAAAGGATGAAACAGGTACAATTGCAATGACTCCTGATGAGAAAAAAGAGATTTTGAAAGAGCATAACAAAACCTATGGAGTGGGAAAGGGGCAGTTTCCTTTTGGAATTTCAAATATTCCTTTGGATTTTCTTCGTACCAATTTGTCTATTCAAGAGTTACAGCCCTTTGAAGAGACATTAGCTGATGCAATTAGTATTGCCGGTGCTTTCGGTGTACCGGCCGAGCTTGTACCTCGTAAAGATCGCTCCACATTTAATAATCAGAAAACAGTTGAGAAGAACGTGTATAGCTCTATAATCATACCTATGTGTAGTCAGTTCTGCAAAGATATCACTGAATTCTTGGGGCTTGAATCCGATGGGCTTTATATCGACTGTGATTTCAGTCATGTCGATTGTCTGCAAGAAGGAAAGAAAGAGGCAGAAACGGTTAACACAAGTATCTCTAAGAGGTGTCGTGAAGAATTCCTTTCCGGTATTATCTGTTTGAATGACTGGAGAGCACAAATAGGAGAAAGTAAGGTTGAAATCCCGCTGTATAGTAAACTCATATACGAGATGTCACCTGACGAAATAGAGAAAGTTAAAACGATGTTGAACTTAACAACAAAAAGTGTAGATGGAGAATTACAAAAACCTTCTGTGCAAAACGAAGGCAAATGATGTTGATGAAAAAGGTGTTGTTACAGTAGCTGTTAATGGCATTGGTGTTAAGGATTCACAGGATGATATTTCAATGCCTGGTTCTTTCAATAAAACGTTGAAAGAGAATTTTAATCGTATGCGTTGGTTCTTAAACCATAGAACTGACCAGCTCTTAGGTGTTCCTCTTTCTGGTGAAGAAAAGGAAAATAATCTTGTGATGGTCGGGCGGATTAATCTCAAAAAACAGATGGGGCGCGACACTTTGGAAGATTACAAACTGTATGCTGAGAATGGTAGAACTCTTGAACATTCTATCGGTGTCAAAGCGATAAAGCGTGATGAGGCAGATCGAAGAAAAGTAAAAGAATGGTTCATGGGAGAATATTCGACTTTGACTGCATGGGGGAGTAATCCTCAAACGTTTCTGGTTGATATTAAGTCTGCCACGAATGAACAGGTAAAAGATGCTATAGAGTTTATACGGAAGTCCTTCCATTTCAGGTATTCTGACGAACGTTTAAATGCTTATGATATGCAACTGAATTTAATGCTAAAAGCACTTAGTGGTGCTCCCATAGTAACTTGTCCACATTGTGGCTATGAGTTTAACTATGATGATGTTCCAGAAGTAACTTATTCTCAGCAAGTGTTAGAGCTTGCTGCGCAATATCACCGGTGGATTACAGAGGATATTGTCCGTGAGGAAATGAATAAGCTCACCCCACAAATCCGGGAACAGGTTATTGCCATTCTTGACACACAGAAAATGCTGGATGTTAAGTCTATGGATAATATCTCGAATTATGTACGTTGCCCTCATTGCTGGGCAAGAGTCTATAAAAGTAATGCAGTTATCAAAGATGAGTCAACAGATACTTCACCTAAAGGTGGCAATGAGCCGTTGAATGACACTCAGACCCCGTCAGCAGGAGCCAATGAAGTAACTGTTGATACAGGGAAAGCCGCTGATACCAGCACTTTCTTCCACACTCTGAATGATTGCTTTGTCGAACAATAAATTGAAAAAAAATTATGTCTTTAAAGAAATTTACTGTATCAGATTTTAATCTGAAAACTGACCATCTGCCGACTGAGCAGAAGTCGTTCATGGAAAACATCGCTGGTATGATGTGTGATGTCATGAACAAATCTCTTGAGGGTATGCTTTCCCCCAGTGAAGTGACTGAAAAGTTCGCCGAAGTCAACAATCTGTTGAAAGCTTACGATGGTGAAAAGTTCACTCAGCTTATCAAGGACAACGAAATCCTCGTTGAACAGGTCAAGAATTTGGGTGAAAGTATCGAGAAGATGAAACAGAAAGGCTTATCAATGGAGACTATCAACAAATTCGATGATAAATTGAATGAGATGTTAGACTCTGAAAAATTTGCTGATTTTGTTTCTGGCAAGACGCGCAAATCCGGTTCTTTTGATGGTTTCTCCTTGAAAGATGTTGTGTCTATGACCGACAATTATACCGGTGAATTATTGATTACCCAACAGCAAAAGCGCGTAGTTAGTCAGGTTTCAAATAAACCGTTGCATATGCGCGATGTGCTTACTACTTTGCAGGGTGATCCGGCATTCCCTCAGTTGGCTTATGCCCAAGTGTATGATTTTGACCGTAACGCCAGGTATGTTACCGAGAATGGTAGATTGCCTGAATCGAGCATTAAGGTTAAGGAGCAACAGACTGGCACTAAACGTTTGGGTACACATATCCGAATTTCCAGACGTATGCTCAAAAGCCGTGTGTATATCCGTTCATACATCCTTAATATGTTACCTGAGGCTGTATGGATGGCTGAAGACTGGAACATCTTGTTTGGAGATGGCAATGGTGAAAATCTGCTCGGTATCGTGAATCATACAGGTGTTACTTCTGTAGAGGCCATCATCAGTGATGCTATAATCACAGGTTCTGCCGGTTCTGTCAAGGCTGTATCAGGACAAAATGATAACAAGGATACTGTCATTGAGTTTGCCAATCCGCAAGACTTAATTATTGATGGTATGACAATCACGTTTGCCAAGGCAGCCGTGAATACTGACCTTAACAGCGCTCATGCTCTCGTTAAGATGAATGACCGTCAAATTCTCATTGAGGGTGTTGCATACAAAGGTGCTGAGACTGCCCTTGCAGAAATGACATTCACCGTGAATAATGCTGCTTTCAAGAACATCGAGGAACCGAACTCCGAAGATGTCGTAAAGACTGCTTTCGCTGTAATGACGTATGCACAGTATTATCCGAACGCCATAGTTTTGAATCCGATCACAGTCAATGCTATCGAATCTGAAAAAGACACTACCGGGCGAAACTTGGGGATTGTTTCAATGCGAAACGGTATGAAATACATTGCTGGACGTCCTGTCATTGAATATCAGGGTATCATGCCTGGAAAATATTTGCTTGGAGACTTTAATCAGGCTTCAAACTTGGTTGATTATTCTTCATTGACTCTTGAATGGGCTGAAGATGTTGACACCAAGTTGTGTAACGAAGTTGTTTTGATTGCGCAAGAAGAAGTAATCTTCCCGGTTTACATGCCTTGGGCTTATGCTTATGGCAATCTTGCCTCTTTGAAAACTGCGATCACTAAAGCTAAATCATAAAATATGAAATACATTCTTGATGGAAATGAAAAGGATGTCGCCAATGTGATTAGAGAACAACGCATTCGTACAGGTAGGGGATTGATTTCATTCACCCCTATCTCCGAATGCGGGCTTATCACCAAGGAAGACGCCCGTAAAGCGATGGATGAAAAGCTAACTGAACTTACTGCATCTGTCGAAGAGAATGAAAGTCTGAAATCGCAAATATCAGGCTTTGAGCTGAACATGAAAGAGAAGGATGCTCTCATTGCTTCTCTAACTGCTGAACGCGATGGTTTGCAGTCCCGTATTTCGGAACTTGAAGCTGTTGCAGATAAGAAAGAGTTGCCTGCAGGTGACTCAAAGGAACTCCCGGCCGAAGACTCTAAAGAACTTGCAACGTCTGACGATAAAACAATCAACGTAGAAGAGAAAAAGAGGGGGAGACCGGCTACTCGTAAAACTGAATAACGATGCTAATTGATGTTTCATATTTCCTTGCCGGGCCGCGACATATTGCTAATGCGACATTGGCAGAACTTCCTTCACAAGATTCCATTGCTGTGAATGATACGATAGTGGCGTATATAAAGGAGTTCCAACCTCTTTTCCTGTCAAGCATGTTGGGGAATAAACTCTCCAAAGAGGTTACAGACTATCTTGAACTGCTGGAACAGGAGAATGCCGAAGCCGAGGAAGACAGTGAGGAAGAAGCTACTGTCGCAGCGGGTGAGGAAGAATCAAAGTATGAATCATTATGCAAGCTGCTACGCGAACCGTTCGCTAACTATGTGTTCTTCTATATCCTGCGTGATGCCAATACTCAGGCTACCATTAAAGGAATTGTACGACTAAAGTGTGATAACACCTATGTCGCACCGATCCAACGGCAAGTAAGTACTTGGAATGACATGGTAAAGAAGAACCGTGAGTTTGTGAGGTGGGCATCTTCGAAGCAATGTCCTTTCACGGTAAGTATTGACAGCAATTTATTAACTCCGATCAATACTTTCAACTTATGATCAATACCGATATCATAGACATATTCGCTGATGTGGTGAAGAAAATCCCGGAAGAGCTTGAGGTGATCTATACTGATAGTAAAGGTACCCGGAAGGTTATTAAGAACCTGCCAATAAATTTTGTATTCGGAAACGGTCAGTATGTTAAAGACGTACTTGATACCGCTACTAAATCGGATAAGACGACACCTTCAAAGTTTCCTCTCATAGCGCTATTCTGTCCGATTACTGAGGAAAGGAACAGCACGGATTACTTTGCAAAGGCAAAAGTTTCATTAGTCATAGCTTGCTCATCCAACCGTGAGTGGAGCAATGAGGAACGTCATATCACATCTTTCAAGAATATTCTTCGTCCGATTTACAACCGATTGATAACTGTTCTTCTGGAAGATGAAAGGTTTGATTGGGGGTATGAAGACAAGGTCAAACATGGTTATTCAGAAAACTATTCGTATGGCAGATATGGAGTCTACACTGAGAAGGGTGATGCCCTTAGTGAGACTATAGACGCCATCAATATCAAAAGTATGGAAATTACTATTAACAATCCAAATTGTAGATAAAATGAGAAATATTAGAACCTGTGAGAGCGCGTTACTTAATACTGGCGGCTCTACGTGTCAGATTGATTGGGGTAGGGTTAAAGGCTGCATCATTGTAGAGAAAGGCCAGAAGTTACCTGCTGAACTTACAAAGGAAACACTTGAAAAATTGTGCCATGCCGACCGGCCTGGTCGGGTATATCCGATTCCTTCCTTTGTCGAATATGCTAAAAACGGCGGTGAACCTCAGGTTAATGCTGTGGGTTATGGCTCAAGCCAATACAATGGAATGAGCGCAGAAACGGAAACATTCACTTTGCCTAAGTTTGATGAAACGCTTAATGCCAAACTGTTGCAGGCAGCCACCAAGGAATGGGATGTCTATTTCTACGACGATAAATTCTTGTATGGCTACAATGATGGCACTGATATACTCGCTGGTATGTCGATGTCAACGATTTATCCTACTGTAACTCCTTTCTCCACAAGTTCTTCAAAATCAACAATGACAGTCAGCTTCTGTCATACGGATATTGAGGATTTGTTGACGCACATTGATTTCGTCAAACTCAATTTCAATATCAAGAATGGACTTAAAGGCTTGACAGAAGTTTTACTTGTGAGCAAAGAAGCCAACAAGTACAAGTTGATCGAGAAAATCGGCGGGTATGACCTTACTCCTTTGCACGGTGGAGCAATAGCAAAAGCTGCTGCCGAAGTTCTGAATGGTGCTACGTCTGCTACTTATGCAGATGGAATTCTTACGGTAGTGCCTGCTGAGAGCGGAGGCACTATCTCCCTTAAAGCTCCTTCTGTATTGTATGAGAATGGTATCAAATACATTGAGGGGGTATCAGCATGATCATTGAAGGTGTGACTTTTATTGAGCCGGCAATAAAGGCTATGAAGAAGTCCGACTTCATTAATAAGCATATGCTGGTAATTTGGCAGGACCGCCCGGAGGATGATCGTAAGAAAATGCTTTCAGATGCATACGATTTGATAAAGAAGGGAAAGGTCAAGGAAGAAAATGAGTGATGAACGAGGGGGATGAGGGATTTTTCGCATCCCCCTTTTCTTTTTAAAAGTATGGCCAGTATAGATGAAGTATATGAAGTGATCCATAAGATTAATACCGGTATCAAACGGGAATGCCTTGCGTGTATGGAGGATAATAGTAATGTGATTGAATCTCTTATACGTGAGCAACTTTACAGTGGTATGAACGGAAAAGAACGTTTGCTTCGTCCGGATTATGATAATGATCCGTATTTCAATGAACCGGGACCCTGGTTCCATCGGGCGAAGAGTTATAAGAAGTGGAAGAATGATATTACTCCACCAATTGAGTCAGAGGTTTTATTCCTACCACCGCGTCCGGTTGAAGTTCCCAACTTGTACATAACTGGTAAGTTCCATGATAGCATACAGGCCCGGTTATCCGGTGAGGTCATGGAGATAAAGACTATTGGTTTCAACGAAGGCCCGGACATTGAGAAGAAGTACGGTAGTGAAATCTTTGAGCTTGGTGATACTGCAAAGAAATACTTCTCTGAGCGTATTCTTCGCCCCTGGCTGGAAAAGTTTATATCAAATAGTGGTTACAGATGAGTTGCAGTTGTGATAACAAGCAGATAATGTGCGAGTATGCTCATGTGAGCGAACTTGCACGAAAAGCTGCCATATTGGAACAGTGCATCTATGTTGTGTATAGAAGACCGGACGGTGCATATGGTTTTGATAAGGCAGGTAGTGAGATAGATGGTGAAATTGTAGAATTTAGACATTATTTGTGATGGGAGAATTTGGAATAAGTGGATTAATTAAAGAGGGTGAACTTGAAAAGCTTGAGCAATGTGATGCCAAGTTGATTAAGATAAAGAATACTTATGTCGATGTGGCAAAAGAACTTGCCAAGGGCATGAAAATGGAAATAGAGACTCCTAAAGAGCTTGATAAGCTGTTTGCATTATATTCTGCTCAGGTTGCGACTGCAGAGAAAACGAACACCGAATTTAATGTGACCCTTGATAAACAAAAGAAAGTGCTTCAGGAGGTTGCAGATAATTTGCAAAAGCAAGCTTCAGCAAGTGATTTATCTGCCAAAGATATGAAGCAACTTGCTGATGTTAATGCGAAGAATGCCGCTGCGCTGGAAAAGGTTGCAAAAGCTGAGTTGGCCGCTACAAAGGCGCAGAACTCTGGTAATAGCACAAGAAGAAATGCCAATATAAGCGAGGAGGAAAGGCTTCGTATAATTAAGGATGCCATTACTCTTACTAATCGTGAGGTGCACAGTATTATAGAGGCTGAGACAGCCAATAAACAATTAAGGCAAGCGGTAAAGTTACTTCGTGATACGGATGCTGACTATATTACGATATTGGCACGGCTAAATTCTACGATAGATACAAATACAAACTATTCCAAGAAAAACTCGGATGCACAGACGCGTCAGAAATTGACAGTTGGTGCATATCGTGAGGAAGTAAGAGCTGCTATTCTTGATATTAATAAGGGCAATAATACCTTGCGAAATTTTGGAACCATAGCAGGTAATACTGGCAAAATACTAAGTACTCAGCTTGCTCCTGGATTTACCCAAATAGGAGTTGGAATGAAAACTCTTATTTCTGGCTATGTTGGTGCTCAAGCTGTAATTAGTGGGATTGTCAAGCTGTTCACGCTGCTTAGAGAAGGTGCAGGTGATATCGTTAAGTTTGAGTTTGCCAACAGTAATCTTGCTGCTATTTTAGGTACGACTTCAGATAAAATAAAAGATTTAACTGCGGATGCGCAACGATTGGGTGCGACAACTAAATATACAGCATCTCAGGCAACTGAATTACAGATAGAACTTGCCAAATTGGGATTTACAAAAAAAGAAATTCTTGATTCAACAAGTGCTATATTGCGATTTGCACAAGCTACCGGTGCCGAATTGTCCGAAGCTGCCGCTTTATCAGGCGCAGCATTGAGAATGTTCAATGCCGATACAAAAGATACAGAACAATATGTTTCGGCAATGGCTATCGCTACTTCCAAAAGTGCATTATCGTTCTCTTATCTGGCTACTGCATTACCTATTGTTGGGCCTGTTGCAAAGGCGTTCAACTTTACTATTGAAGATACTTTGGCATTACTTGGAAAACTGGCTGATGCTGGTTTTGATGCATCAATGTCTGCAACTGCCACAAGAAATATCCTCTTAAATCTTGCGGATGGATCAGGAAAGCTTGCTCAAGCTCTTGGTAAACCGGTTAAAACACTACCTGAGCTCGTGACTGGACTCTTGAAGCTAAAAGAACAAGGTGTTGACTTGAATACCACTCTTGAACTTACAGATAAACGTAGTGTTGCTGCTTTCAATGCTTTCCTTACGTCTGCTGATAAGATACTTCCTTTGAGAAACCAGATAACAGGGGTAGAAAGTGAGCTGGCTGATATGGCTCATACAATGGGGGATAATGTACAAGGTGCATTGGCTAATTTATCTTCTGCCTGGGAAGCATTCATGCTATCTTTTTCTAATACAACTGGACCTGCAAAAGAATTTTTAAATTGGATGGCAGATAAAATTCGTAGTATTGCGAATGATTTAAAATCACCAGAAGAAAAGATAGGGCAAATTGAAACAGATTTTAGAGAAATGGCAAAGAAAAGAGCTAACTCAAAAATCTTGGATGCAGAAAAGGAATTTAATGCTGCATATAAAAAACTTCGTGAAGCTGGTGATACAGAAGAACAGGCTCGTACAAAAGCTATAATACAGTTGAGTAGTAAAAGAATTGAAATTACAGCTCAAGAACGGGCGGAAGTTGAGAAGTTGAAAAAAGGAGCTCAATATTCGACATTTGAATTTGAAAATATGTCCAAATTCAAAAATGCTGCTGCGCTTATGTTTGGAGTTTATACTAAAGAGGCAGAAAAGGCGGATAAAGCCCAATTGGAATTCTCTAAATCGTTATTCTCTTTAGTCGAAAGCGAAGAATTTAATTCTGGTATAGATAAAATAATTGATAAGTATAACAAAGTTACCGTAGACGATGATACAAATAAGACCAAAACACTTACAGATAAAGAAAAACGTGAATTAGAGAAAGCTGCTGCCGAGAAACTGAAAATTCAACAGACTTATCAGGACTCCATACTTGCTTTGATAAATGAGGGCTTAGATAAAGAATTGAAAAAGATTGGTCTTGATTATTCAAAAAAGATTGCCGCAGTTAAAGGATATAGTAAAGAGGAAATAGCCACTCGTGAGAACCTGGCTAAAGAGATGCAAAATGCGGTAAATCGCTTTACGATCCAATATAATACAAATCGAGAGAAACAGGACATTGCCAACGCTTTGGAAGTGGTACAGAAAGGCTCCCAAGAAGAATTGGTGTTGAAGCTCCGACAACTTGATATGCAACGTGAGGCTGAAATTGATGCAGCGGAAAAAACTGGTGAAGATGTCTTCGCCATAGACCAGAAGTTTGCCAGTAAGAAACAACAAATACTTGAAGAGAATGCCGCTTTTCAAATCCAACTCATTGCAGAAAATGCGGCTGCCGAACAGATTGTTCGTGATCAGCAGTATCAAACTGATATGCTTGCATTAAAAAAGCAGTTGGCAGAAAGGCAAATAACGCAGAAGGAATTTGCCGAACGAGAATATCTACTTACTTTGGATTATGTTCAGAAAACCAATGAGGCGGCTATTGATGCTTTGGAACTGGAACTTCAGGCTGATAATCTCAGTGCTGAGGACAGGAAAAAGATTGCTGAGGAACTCCAAAGATTAAAGGCAGAATTTGCTCAGAAAGAGGCTGAGGCTGAGATTTCAGCTATAGAGAAAGTGGCTAAAGCTGATGACAAGGCACATAAAGATAGAATGCGTAGCCTGCAAAATTGGTTACAGACAGCTCAACAGGCTATCGGTAGCATCGGCGACCTTGTTGCTACTGTTTATGATAGTCAGATAACCAAAATAGAAGACGAACAGGACGCTAACGATGAAGCTTATGATCGTGATATTGAACGTATTGAAAAACAAGTGGAATATGGCGTTCTCTCCGAAGAAGAAGCGGAAATAAGGAAACGTGCTGCAAAGGAAAAGACTGAGGCTAAGAATCGTGAATTGGAGAAGAAAAAACAGGATCTTGCCAGAAAGCAGGCTATTTGGGATAAGGCTACAAGTATTGCACAAGCAGGTATCGCCACAGCGTTAGCGATTACTAAATCATTGCCAAATTTTGTGTTGGCGGCCATTGTTGGAGCTATGGGAGCTATTCAGGTTGCCACTATTGCCGCTACCCCTATACCATCATACGCTGAGGGTACGAAAAATAGTGCTCATCCTGGAGGAAAAGCCCTCGTAGGTGATGCCGGCAAACGTGAAGTTGTTATGTATAAGGGGATGGCATGGGTTACTCCTGATACACCTATGCTTGTAGATCTTCCGAAAGGTGCTCAGGTCTTTCCTGATGTCGATGATTTCGGTTCCCTTGACTGGCAGAATAATGGTTTTGCTCCGATGTTCTCCTTCCTTCGTAGTAATGAAAAGGGTGGGGCTGCCACCACTGTTTATAACGACTATTCCGGTCTTGAACGCCGGATGGATATGACGAATAACTTGTTGGTACAGTCAATCAAACAGCGTAGGAGAGAGGCTTATAAAAGAGAATTTGACTTATACATATTGAGAAATTCATGAAAACAAGATTGAATGAAATATCATTAGCGCAGTTTATAGAACTGCTGTGTGGCAATTACTGTTTGCTATTAGATGATGGTGATCAAGTAAACAAAGAAGAGCTTGAAAGATGCGCTCATTCTCTTATCGCATCATATCGCTTTATTGCCGATAAATCAGGAATGAGAGCTTTTATTGCGAAAAAAGAAGAAGCGATAAAATGTAAAATGAAAGTCTTCTTTCTCCGGATATGTACCACTCTTGTTATGCAACAGGCGTATGAGGATATACGTTCCTTACTTGCCATGATTGATGAGGATGTTTCCGGTGTGAGCGATGACAACCTCAAAGATAGAGTTGCTGATTTGCTGAGATATGCTACCTTTGAACAGCATCGTAATGAGGAAGTAAATGCAGATCCGGAGAAAACTAAAGAGAAGTCTTCGCCAGATGATATACGTTCTTATTATGACTCAGAAATTGCATTTATTATGACATACATCAAAATGTACATTGATATGCATCAGATTTATGCTGCTGTGTATGCCAATATTGTAAACCAGGTGAATGTTGACATAATGAATAAGAGGGGAACATTTAGATAGCATAAATATTTTTTTTAATGCTATCGGACTTTTGATGAACTCATTAGTAATTCTTTTTACGAACTACTAATGAGTTTTCTTATGCAAAAAACAAGCATTAAATGCGGCATTGACCATTTAGGTTATTGCAAGCTGTTACAAAAACTAAACTCTATTGAGAGTAAATGTAATCGGATAATTCTTGAGTTATCCGAAGTAAAGAACCTTGTTCCCTCCAAACCTTCTGTTGATAGACTCATAGAGTCTTTGGAGCAGTCTGCCAATGATTTGTATGAGCAGAGTGTCAGGCAGCGAGAACTTGTCGAACAAAGCATAGCTGGTGAAGTTACCATGCGTATCGTGAGGAGGAATGAGTATGGACTTTGAGAAGGAAATAGCTTTGATTTATCCTTGGATCGTAAAGGTTGCAAGAAAGTATTGTTGGTCTATGCAAGATGCAGAAGATCTTGCAAATGATACAGTTTATAAAGCCTTGTTGAATAAGGATAAGTTTGAGATTGGTAGACCTTTGAAGCCTTGGTGTGAAGTGATCATGCAAAACACTTATATAACCAACTACAACCGCAAGTCCATCATTCGCTTTGTTGACTATGATGATGTCTGTCAAGTTGTATCTTTACGCTTGGCATCAGAAGGGACTTTATTTCATGAAATCTTATCGATAATCCGGCGATGTGCCTTCAAATCATGTTGCATAGAGTGTGTCTTATTATATGCTAAAGGTTACTCGTATGATGAGATAGGCCAGTTGCTCAATATTCCTGTTACAACGGTACGCAGTCGCATATCTTTTGGTAGGGAATTATTGAGGCGTGAACTTAGATGAAGTGATATTAGCAAATTCATGCTTTTATTTGTATCTGTTATAATGCGTTGATTATAATATGATTGCGCGACTTTTACCACATTTATGCAATGTCAAGATAATTGCCAACCAGTTTGCCGGTTGGCATTTTCTTTATATTCGCCGCAAAGGAAAATGTATGAACAGATATATTTTAATCATCAATGGTACAGCTCATATTATTAATGAGGATTGCATTAGTAATTGGGATGAGATTAATATCTCGCTGAAACGAAATGATTTCAGTGGGATTATCCGTTCATTCAGTTCAAAGTTTGAGTTTGTCGGGAAAGCATATAACCTTTTACTTAATGAATACCGCACCAACTATTTGAACGCTAATGCTCAGATAGAGATATACACTATTGATAACGATAGGAGCAAGAAGTATCTCTTCGGTAGTTATCTGGATTTCGGCTCATTAGAATATGATGATAGCATTGTATATATCAATGCAATAGATAGTACTCTTGCTGCTAAGATTAAGGCAAAGAAGAGCACTCAGTACGAATACCTTGTAAGTGAATTAAAGGAAGAAAAGGCTCTCAATTATGATCGTTTGTTGATGCTGAATACATTTAACTTCGACATTGATAACGATGAATATATATATCCTTCTGGTACGTCTCAGGCTAATACGAATATTGATGTCTATGTTGTAGATACTAATCCTGAAGTGTATGTCGGTGATTTTATAACACCATACCATGAATCGGATGGTGCCTATTATGGCAATACCAAAGGAGTTTTCATGAAATTGCTTGCTTTACCTCCACACGGCTTATACATGGATTTGAGTTGTGATATAACCATTTCATCAGGTACTGGATCGTTTCAAGTTGAATATCAAAAAATGGTTGGTGGAGTACCTTCAGTGGGTTCTGTTAATGGTTCACATACAAGTGGTCTTAAAGCTGGAAGCGTGTATCATTATAATGAAAAAGGGCTTGTCTTGGTAGATCCGGCAAAGAATGAATCTGGGAAAATAGGTATGGTTTATAGAATCTACCTCAATACTGAAGCCGGGGTAAGAATCAAGATTGAGAATTTTAAGATGTCTGTCTATTACATGGCAAAAATGCAATCAGAACGTATTGATGTCATAAAGCCTGATGTGCTTCTTAACCGCTTATTGAAGAGCATAAATGAAGAAAATGAGGGCTATGTAGGCGAAATAGAATATCAGGATGATACTCGGCTGGCCTCCACTGTGATAATGGCGGCAGAGAGCGCCAGAGGATTGGACGGGGCTAAAATATATACTTCATTCAAGAATTTCTCTGATTGGATGGAGGTTGTCTACGGCTATGTACCGGATATTGCTGAAAATAAAGTCGTTTTTAAGAAGCGCACTTCTTTGTTTCATTCTGAAGTACAAAAGCGAATAAGCTATACTGGAATGGATTTTAAGGTAAAAGTGAACTCATCACTTATTTACTCTTTACTGAGAGTCGGTTACGATAAACAAGACTATGACAGCATCAACGGACGTGATGAGTTCCATTTTACGAACGAGTATGACACTGGGATAACCATTACGGATAAGGCCCTTGAATTGATAAGCCCTCTTCGGGCAGATCCTTACGGAATAGAATTTTTGGTAAGCAAGCGTGGTAAAGATACAACTGATAATGAGAGTGACAATGATACTTTCTTTGTCGGGGCTCATTTGAAAGAAAACGCTGAATCTTATGAGCTTTTACGAGAAGGGTATAAAGTATCTGGAATAATTTCATCATCAACCATGTTCAATGCCATGTTCTCACCTCGTTCTATCATCGATGCTAATAAGGAATACATCGGTTCATTTGTCAAGTCATTACGCTTTGCTTCTTCATCGGGTAACAGTGATATCCGGATTAATGATGTTGCTGAGAACACTGATATAGAACTAACAGATCCTCTGTTTACCGTGAGCACTCTGAGTATTAGTACAGCCGATGGTGAAATACCGTCAGATGTAAATGCTCTTGTTGAGGTTGAAAGGAATAACCTATTATATACTTGCTTCATAAACGAGCTGAAATATAAGATTGGGCACTATGAGGGGGTTGATTATAATCTGCAAATTAAAAGTATTGGTTAGTTATGATAAAGATATCATCATTTACTCCACTTTTCTTTAGTCCATCCTCTGATAAATTCGGGGCTGAGAGTAGGTACATACAGTTGTTTGCACCTACCGATAACATATTCATAGAGGTTATTACCACTACTGAGTATAAGATGAATGGTTTACTGAAGAATCATGTTAATGGTACCAGCTGGGAAATCGAGTTCCAATCCTTTTCTTTGAAAGATGGTTCTACGGTCTTTCATTCAACGATCACTGGGCTGGTACCTGGTTATTATTCAATTTCTATAGGCGATCAAGAATGTAATATCTTCAAGGTGACGGATGATGAGCACGAGTTGGATAAGACTACTCTCATTCGCTACTCTATGCGTAGTAATAAGCAGAGGAATGATTGCATATTCTGGAACGGTGAAGAGCAGTTCTATTTTGAATTCCGTGCACCTGGCGGCTTCAAAGATGATGATTGGACATTTGCCGTCAACAATGAGCAGTTTGAAATTTCTAATGGAAATATCGTTGAACTTTTTGCAGTAGAGAGTACGCAGAAGAAGTTTACTCTTGGTAATGCTGAGGGGTGTCCTGTCTGGTTTGCGGAGCACCTGAACCGGATACTGTGTTGCTCGAACGTGTATTTCAATGGCGTGCGATTTGTTCGTAAGGGTAATAGTGTGCCGGAAATGACTAAGGAAATTGTGTCATTGAAGAGCTATATTTTCAAGGTGTCTTTACAGGGTATGGTTGACAATATAGATGTTGATTTCCCTGAAGGTGGTGAAGAAGAAGGTGGTGAAACTTGGGGAGGCGGGGAGGGGTATGTTTATTTGATAAAGCTCAATGACACTGTTGTTCCTACCGATAGGAATACCTTTTCAGCATTGAGAATACTTGCCGAGATTGATAAGGCAATTAAGGCAAATAATGAGGGCTTAGGAGATAAGTTTATCAGCAAAAAGAATGATGATTATGCAGAAGGTATAATCACTTTCTTGAAAGACATCATAGTAAAAGGGCCTATTAAGGCTTTGAGTAAATTAACGGTAGGCGAAAGCATCATTGATTCATTATTAACGGGCAAGGGCATAATTGCTGAAAATGGACGAATACAGGCTGACCGCATGGAGTTGCGGTCATCGCTGACCGTTTTAGAGCTTATCTTCAATCGGTTTTCAGCTATGGAATCTGATTACTCATTTTCCGAATCCGGCACGATTGAAAGCGTGGAACTTCTGGAAGACGGTACTTACCGTTTACCACTGCGTAAACGTTGGGAGAATGATTTCACGGCATTAGCAGAGAATGATGTGGTTTACGGCATTGTCAACGACTTGGCATCAGGTGGTGGCAATTATTACACATCTTGGTTGCGTGTCTTGCACGTAGATACATCTGCCAATGCCATCAATGCTGTTATGTATCCGGATAGTGAGGTTCCCGGTGGTAAGAACTATCCTCCAGAACCATTAATGATATTGTCTCATCGTGGTAATCCGGTAAATGCAGAGCGTCAGGGATACTGGTATCTATCCAGCCGAGAGAAGTGCATCTGTATGTTAGACGGTGTCATAAAGCCTATATTGGAAGAAAGCAACTACTCCATCATCATAGGGCGTCTGAAGCATTTGTCACTGTTTGACAATCTGCCAATCAACTACCTGCACACCTACGTATATTGCCGTGGTATTGCTGTTCAAGACATTCACCGTATTGACTATGAGGGAATACCTGTACGGGTTGAAAACAACCGTGGCAAGTGGAGCGCAGAAGAATCGGTGAGCAATCCTTATCAATCTACTCAGGAGGTGTACGATGCAGTATATCACTACGGTTGCAAATGGATGTGTCTGGTAACGGGTACTACCGAAGAACCACAGTATGCATCTACAGGATGGGCTATGATCGAAGGAAATCCGGACTTTACTATTGACATTGATAGCAGTAATGGCTGGTACTTTGACGCGGATAAGTTTGAGACTACCCTTAAGATTACCGGTAAGCTGTACAATCAGGATGTGACGTCTCACATCCTTGATACGGATATTGAATGGACACGTGATACGGGTAACATAACGGAAGATAATGCCTGGGCGGTCGCACATGCCGAAGCGGGCAAGTCGTTGGCACTGACCATGAATGACCTTGGTCCCGACTATATGAATATGACCGGATGCAAGTTTATAGCAAGAGTGCTGTTGCGTGACGGACAGAATAATCATGAGACAACAGATTATGTACCTTTTTAAATTGTAAGATTATGGAAAAAATTGGATGCCTTTTTTATCCGCATGTAGTGGAATACTCATATAGGCTATTGGGAGTTTTCCCTATGCGTTCGATGACTATAGTTCACGTAGAGAAATTCTATGGCGAAGAAGCATTAAAAAAAGCGGTTGAGAAAAAAACAGGCCGCAAAGTTGTAAGAATTATATCTCATACCTGATTATGCAGAGTAAACAGCGCAAAATAACGATCAACTATCGCCCTCTTCAGATAAGTGGAGACATCGAAGTTGTAGGCAGCGTACCGGATATGCAGGTGTATCAGGCTGATAAGAATGAATACACCCCGGACTATACGCTTACTCCCCTGACGCTCTTTCCACGTTGTAACGCCACCGATCCGGATGCAGTTGCCAAGCTTGGTACAGTCAATGCTTCATTGACGAACATGAAATGGTATGAACGTATAGGCGGTATTCGAACATTGATCACATCATCTAATACCAATTATGTAATTACAGATTCAGGATCGGAAAAGGGAAAGATTCAGATGAAGAAAAATGTCTCGACGATCAATCCCGTCACACTTGAATTTTATGCCGAGTATGTAGACAGTAAACGTAGCGGGCAAACATACGTGTACAATTTTACCCGGTTAATCCGTTCGGTGGATGGCAGTGAACCGACTCCTAAACTGATGATAGACTCACCTTCAGGTTTGGACTGGAATCCTCTGCGTGACACTGTACAGCAAACGATCACCGCTAAGCTGATTATAGGAGATACGGATGTGACCGCTACGAATAAATGCAGGTTCTTCTTTTACCGGAAGCTTGAAAATGGATCGCTTGAACAGATAGTTGACGGTAACGGTGATAACGACTGGGAGTTTGTGTCGCTCAATAAGAATGTATTTACTTTCGACCGGAATTATATAGGTGAGGATCAGATATATGTCTGTAAAGCCTCTTATTCCAAGGATGGCACTCCGGCTTCTACACCTGATGATGGTATTGGCTATGTATCTACTACTATCCGCCGCCGGATACCTTCAATTGAAGTCGACTGGAAAGGTGTACCGCAACAGGTGGCCGATGGCACGACGGTAATATATCCAAAGCCTATAATTCGAGATACGATAGGTGATATCCCTAACCCTTCCGAGGTACTGGATTGTGAATGGAGAACCAAAGCGGCGGGGGCTTCTTCGTACACGTTGGTGGCAACCGGCTTCAATCCGAGTATCCCTTTCACTGACGGGATGATGCTCGATCTGACAGTAATAGACAGAGGCCCCTATGCTGCTCTGGTAACGTCTGACGGAAAGTATATCGTAAACAGCGATAACAAGTTTATCGTTGCAAGGAAAAGAATTGTTTAATTTTAAAATACTTGATTATGGCATTTTACATCAAAGTAACCAAAGAAGTGGCGGATGCGCTCGATCTGACTGCTATCCGCAATAAAACAGCAGATGGCAATGTGCTGTTATGGCAGGCTGACGTAGCGGGCTTTCCCGGCGATACCGTGTTCGAGCGTGCTGTGGAAGTAGGAGGTGTCTGTCTTACTCCGCAGCAAGCGAAGGCAGAGATCGACGGAACAGACAATCCCACTGAGGTTAGCACGCCGGATAAATATAAAGTAGAAGATCCTGAGGAATCTGATAATACAGAAGGGGAGGTAACCAATGAGCATAGCGAGTAAAGTCGGACAGGTGACCTTTTCGCAGAAGTCCGGCGTATATATGGCGGCTATCCTGTGCGATAAAGGTGACTTATACCAGGAATATGACGGTGATTCATCCGCTCCTACAAACATAGCGCCGGATTTTACGACATTGAAACCTACATTGTCTTTCCTGCTGACTTCCTCCCGTGTAGCTGAAGGAATTGTTGTGCCATCTTCCATTAAGTGGTATTTCAACGATGTACTTATTAATTTCACGTCCAATGTGTCGACAAATACCTTCGGAGGTGAAACCGGGCACTTCAGGTTTGTGCCGTATGCTGCCGGTACTACAAACTATTACGGCCTTCAGGTAGTCAAGAACCTTGTGAAGGCTTCTGCTGGCGCAAGCTGTACGATCAAAGGAGTGGCAACGGTGACAGTCGGTAATGTTTCGGATGAAATACAATGGGTTTATCCTATCCCGATAACAAAGGGAGTCGGAAATCAGAAAGTGGTGACCATCATGGCCGGCGATGACAAGTACTTCGCCATCCGGGAGAAGGGAGGCAGTGTTATATTGTCAGCCGTTGCCCGTTTGGGAGCTTCGGAACTGACAGCCGGTTTATCATACAAATGGTACAGGATGATCAACAATGCATGGAACCTGATCAGCGGACAAACCGGAAAGAACCTGACGGTAACGGACAGCATGGTGGATACTACCGGCATATTCAAGGTAGAGGTATATCAGGATTCTACTCTTATTGGTTTGGATACTCAGACGGTAATCGATTTGTCTGATCCCTATGACATCATAACCAATCCGACACCGGAAGATGAGACCATCAGCAAGGCAGGAGATACGGTAGTCTACAGGCCTATTCTTGTCAAACGTGGAGAGACAACGAAGGCCAAGGATATGACATTCTATTTTGTTTTCATGGACAGTGCCGGCGTGATACTTAATCCCTCTACGGCTAATACTTCTTCCGCCTCCGGTACCTGTACTTATGAAATGTGTCAGCAGGCAGGCGGCAACGTGGCATGGACAATAACAACTAAAGATTGATAATATGACATTAGCAACAAAAACAGGAGAAGTTAAATTCCTTCAGCAGGGGAAACGAGGTATGTTGCCATACCCGGCAGGTGAATATGACCTACATACATCTTATGTTTGTACGGATATGCTCGCTCCTTATGTACTATACAATGGTATCTATTATGTGATGAACCAGGTCACAACATGGGTCGGACAAGGTATGCCATCTAATATCAATAATCCCCAAAAAGATTATGCTGTCAATGGTACAAAGGCTACTTGGATACCGTTTGAAAACTACAAGGCCATTTATGTAGAACTCCTGATGGCTAACTTCGCAAAATTGGCGAGTGCTGTCTTTTACGGTGACTATATGTTCTCACAACAAGGTGTTGATGCTGACGGCAATCCGACGTCAAATTATAAAGGGTTCGGCTCGAATGACTTTACACCGAATATCCTTTTGGATTTTAAAACGGGGTATGCAAAATTAATCAATGCCGATATAGTCGGAATTTTAAGAGCAAAAGCAGTATATACGAGTTTTCAACGACTGATTTTTGAATCGGGATACGTTCTTAATCCTCTAAAAGATGGTTTGAATATACTTACTCAAGGTAATGGTTTTACGCCTACTTTGGTCTTGCCATCTCCTGCAGATTGGGATGGTGTTCAATTGACAATCTATATTCCAACACCATCAACTCGCCTGAATACAGCAATATATATTAAAAACAATAATGGGTATTTTGAATACAATAAACGTGTTTATGATGAAAAATATAATAGATTTCTGTGTTATGTAGGATATACCAGACTGCAGTCTGTTGATGGGAATTGGTACATAGAATCAGTGACAAAGGATGACTTGTCTAAAGTGTAATGGTAATACAGAGAAATCTGTCTTTATACAGCTTTCCCTTGATGCTATAAATCGGGAATTAATTAAACAAAAAGAGACTAAAAATAAAATGTTAAATTGGGCTGAATTTCATAGTAGAAAAAACGCCCGTTAAA
>ULTP01048055.1_pt1 | contig 66986 bp, 74 predicted proteins | sample 1957721 | NCBI WGS metagenome assembly ULTP01 (sample SAMEA4835737, study PRJEB28245) | human gut metagenome | biome: gut microbiome; material: fecal sample | place: Denmark | collected 2008 | reverse complement strand
ATGCTTATCGGTGGTGATAAGGTTGATGATGGGAATTATGTAGAGAAAAACCTCGTCAATTACATCCCGGTATCCCTTGCAGGACGTGTTATGTGTAAAGTAACCGGTCCTGTGCATCGTGGAGATACAATCATTGTGTCTGATATTCCCGGTGTTGGTATTGCTACCGATGATGAGAATATTCCGCATAAGCGCGTTGTTGGCTATGTCGTAGAAGACGATGATCAGACAGATATTCGTCGTGTAAAGATTCGGATAAAGGGGTGATATTATGAGTGCTAGTAAAGGAAGTAAGATTACTGCTGCTGATTTCACCTCTTTGAAAAATCTGGTGAAGAATGAGATCAATCGCCGTAGTAATTCTAAAAGCGCTGGTAGTATGAGTGGTTATAATGGAGCAAATTATAATTACTCCACAAATCCTGCTACTGGTGGTAAGATTCTTCGTGAGCATATCACAAAAATTACACAGCCTCTGGATGCTGTTACTGGTAACAGTACCACTCCAGGTAATGGCGCTGCGGTTACAGCATCAACTCTTATAAATGCAGCAAGGGATGTTGCAATTCTTTCCAATAAGAACGTTACAAGCTCAGATACTGGATGCAGATCCTCTTGTAGTGGTCTTTGCAGTTCTGGTTGCTATACGAACTGCAAAGGAAGCTGTGTAGGTAGCTGTACGGGTAGCTGCACAGGAAGCTGTGTCAGCACCTGCAATAATACATGTAAGAATACATGTAATAATACTTGCAGTGGTACGTGTAGTACTACATGCAGTGGTACGTGTAGTGGATCGTGCAAAAATGGCTGCGGCGGATCATGTTCAAGCGACTGTAGTGGTGGTTGCAGCGGCTGTGATGGTGATTGCAATGGCTGTTCTGGCTGCGGCGGAACTTGCTCCAGCAAATGCTGGGAAAGTGACTGTTCCGGCACATGCTCAGTTCATTGCAATGATGAAGCGGAATGCCATGGTAGCTGTGATTCGTTCTGTGGCAGTGTTGCGTATAAGAGTTGACGGAGGGACCTATTATGGAAGAAAAGATTATCCCTCGAATGAAGAAATATCATCTTAGCTTCGATGTCCATAAATGCTTGTGTGCATTCTTGACCGATCAGGATTTTACGCTCGATGAATTCAATGAAGAACTTGAGCGTTTCTGTCCAAAAGAAGAAAAGACTCCTAGATTTTTTAACGTACTTGGATATTTCACTATCTTTAAGAACACTGCAAATTCCAATGACTTTTCAAAGCATCTCAATTCAGCAAAGAATGTAATTAATATCACAAATGAATCACTTCAGTTGAATCTTAGTGATATTGAGAAAGAATTCTATTCTTATGCTCTTGCAATTCATTCTTTCTGCTTTGATGTTCACTATTCAAAATTGGAAATTTCTGATGACACTCCAATCATGAAATTTCTTGAAATTGTCCCTGATACAAGGGAAAAAGTTTGGGCTCAGTTTATTATCTGCTCCGCTGTAGTAGATAGACTTCAGTTCTCTGTAAACACAAATGAAGATGATTATTACAACTTCTCATATTTCGTTGGTTGTTTACAGCGTAGTATTGAGCTGCGTGATCAGTTTTATGAGCTCAAAACTATTCACTATGATAATATAAATTGGAGGATTTGGTATGGAAAAGAAGACGACGGTCGAGATCCCGAGTGAAGAAATGGTCTCCGTGGAGAGTCGTTTTTACACATGCAAATCATGCGAAAACCTGCTTAATATTCTCTCTCGTCAGTTGAGAGGATGCAACAATTCCGATGCAAAAGAGATTTTGCTCGGAGCTGAAGACGATTACAAAAAGGCTTCCATTGATTTAAATTTGGTTCAGTCTGCTATCATTGAGAAGTACTTTGGATCAAATAAATCAAATGATACTATTATCAATTTTGATTTCATCACAAACGAGGTGACAATGACATGGCAGGAATAAGACGTCATGATCGTGGATACCATGATGAAATAGCCAGATTGTATAAACGGTATTATGAAGGATATGAAGGTCTTATTGCACGTCATATCACATTTCAGGTCACCAATCAATGCAATCTTAGATGTTCATATTGCTATGAGCATAACAAATGCGATGGCTCAATGAGTATCTATACGGCAATGAAATGCGTTGATATGATCTTGGATATGTATGAAAAAGACGATAAATCAATGCTTGTCAATAAGTCAACGAAAGCTCTGATTTTTGACTTTATTGGCGGTGAGCCTCTCCTTGAAGCAAAGCTCATTGAGCAAATCATTGATTATTTTATGATAACAGCAGCAAAACGCGGTTATTATGAATTGATTGAATTTACCCGGTATTCATTTGCCACAAATGGTCAGCTCTGGTTCAATGACGATGTGCAACATCTGATGGATAAATATCATGAATTCATTTCGCCGTCTGTTTCTATTGACGGTATACAGGAGCTTCATGACAAATATCGAATTGACCAGTATGGAAATGGATCATTTGAAAAGGCATTAAAAGCATTCCTTGATATCCGGGATAGGTATGGTATCACGGGCACAAAAATGACATTTACTCCCGGATCGACAAAATATCTTTCCAAAAGTGTAATGATGATGCATAGTATCGGATGCCGAGATATTATGTGTAATTATGCCTTTGAGCCCGAATATACCATCGAGGATGGAAGAGCTATTTATTACGAACTTAAAGATCTTGCAAATAAGCTGATTGAAATCGGCGACGATACATTTGTCTCGATCTTACAGGGCGAGGATACTGGTGGCCTTTCTACAAGCGATGGTAACTGGTGCGGTGGTACTGGAAACATGCTTATGTTTGCAGTTGACGGCAAGTGCTATCCGTGTTTAAGATATGCTCCTATTTCGGTCGGTGCAAAACTTGCCGAAAAAATGTGTATCGGTGATTGCTGGCACGGTATATACAATACTCCGAAATCTATAGCTTTAAAGGAAGAACTTGAAGCAATCACGAAACAATCACAGTCTCCAGAAAAGTGCCTTGTATGTCCGATAGCATCTGGGTGTGCCTGGTGTAGTGGTTGGAATTATGAAAAATATGGCACTCCGAATAAGAGATGCGTAAGCATCTGTAATGAGCATAAGGGCAGAGTTCTTGCTATATGCTATTACTATAATAAGCGTCATCAAGTTTTACATGATACAGACGCTAAGAAAATAAATCTTCCCTATGAGGAAGCAGTTTCCATGATTGGTAAAGAAGAAGCTGATTATCTCTTTGCTCTTGAAAAGGAAGCTTTCGCAAAAGAATAGATAAAGAATCTGGATATGATGACATAATCGTCTATCATATCCAGATTCTTTTTATGTGTAGTTAAGACTTTGATTCGTCTGCGTCCTTATTCTTAGTAGGATCTTCTGCAAACTTACCACCATTCTCAGCAACACGCTGATACAGATGCTTCACCTGATTGTAACGCTTCTTACAGAAATTGTAATCAAGCAAATACATTGCTTGTTTGATAGCAAACTCATCCGGAACTCCCTTGCCATTGATGTGCTCATTGACATCACGATCCATAGAACTTGCTTCAAATCCTCTTGAGAAAATATCAAGCCGCGCATATTTGCGAGTAAGCTCCACCATTTTATCTGCTTCCTTAAAGGTTGTATCCCGTTTGATAGAAGCAATGACCATATCAATGATAGCGTTCATATATGTATTGATACTATAATGATGTGCAAAATCAAGGCTACTGATATTATCACTCTTATTGGATGCGTTGATAAGAGTAGCAAACTTCTTTGCGTCGGTAATACCCTTAAATTCGTCGCCATCAACGGCTTCCTCAGGGATAGTAAATGCCGAAGGAAGCTTCGAAATCCAGCCAAGAATTTTATGAAGAACTGCAGACAGCTTTGATGCAAACTTACCATCCCAGCTATCTGCTGTGACGAGAAGTTTATCTACAGTAGCCTTGATCGAATCGCATGTGCTGTAGATCTTATCACGTGGAACCCACACAATATCATGGCCGATATCTCTTAAGGTCTTTTTCTTATTTTTTTTGTAAGAAATAAACTTGACAGCCTCAATGACAGCGGCGGTCTTGAGAAGTTCAATGAAGCCAGGATTATCATCGAGAATGGACGCAATCTCACTCTGTTTATTATCACTAGCCGACTTCTTGAAGTCTTTATCGTTCTTTGTAATGCCAGACAAAGCACTCTTGAGTCCCTTATCAATAGTACCAAGAAGATCAAAATGCTTCTTTTCCATTCCGATCTTATCGTCCTCAGTCTTACGAATACCAAGGAATTTAAGAAGTTTATCCCACATCTCAGAAACCCACTTCTTAAAGGCTTTCCAAGCATTACTGATCTTCTGACCAAGAGTTTCCGCTTGAGCTTCAAAGGTAAACTGATCGGCATACCCGTTTGCATAGTCAAGAGCAGACTCCATGAACGCAGACTCAGCTGCGTCAATTTCAGCCATTGCATTCAGATATGCCCGCTCATAATATTCGGGTCCAGAAATTCTGGAAATAAGTGCACGAGCAGTCTCACGATCAATTTGACCGTTTCCATACTGCTCATAAATGAATAACCTAAGATCAGTATTCATTCAGATCACTTTCCTTTCGTCTTTATATTTATCAAAGAATTAATCCTTTAAAGCAGGATTCTCACTACATTTTTTTCTAAGAGCAGCTCGGAACCCAAACGCACGAGAATAGAAATTTTTGCAGTTTATATAGAATTTGGCCATGGTATTGACATCTTGTGCATGCCAGTTTTCTTTTTTCCCCGAATGATAGAAAACGTTCTGTAAATTACGTGCTCTACTCGGATTATTTACTCTATTATAGGTAGTCTCAAATTTTTTCACGATGGTCACAATTCTACCGTCGCGGTCAACGAGAGCTGAACGAAGCTTTTCATAACCTTCAGGAGTGTCCGGATACTCTTTATTAAGAATATCACGATACTCTTCGATATAAGCTTTTGCGCCATTCTTATCAATACCGCCATTGTCTTTTACGTATCTATCAACGGTTTCTTCAACGCTCTTTCCTGATTTCTCTCGATCAGGATCGAAACTAGCATAATTTTTAAGAATAGATTCGGCCAAAAGCTGAAGATTATAAACGTTACCAAGCATATTCTCGAGACCACAGTCTTCATTAAATTTATCATAAAGCTGCTTGGTGCCTTTAGCATGATCCTCTCGAGACGACGTTAAGCTTTCAGCATGCACAGAAAGAAGAGCGATAATCTGCCTACTGACTTCATCAGCAACAGTTGCTGCACCAGTAGCAGAACGAATAACATCGGAATCTTTCACTGGTGCTTTTAAACCTTCTGCGATACGATCTGTGGGATTTGAAGCTTTTGGATTATACAGACTATAAATATGCTTTCGATATGTATGATTTTTCTGACCACCAGACGCAGCTTTCAGTTTTCGCTTCGCAACAGAAGGCTTCTCAGGCTCTGCTTCAGACTTCGGACTGGTTGTTTTTTTTTGTTCCGAAGATGTGTCTTGAGGAGCAGTAGGCGGAGTTGCATCTTGTGCAACAGGAGTCTCCTCCTGGTCTACTTCAGGTGCTGCAGCAGCAGCTGTAGCAATTTCTTTCGCTGTATTATTTAACTTAGCTGCATCAGCATCTTCAGTAGCCTCGCCATCAGTGGCCTTTCCTTTCAGTTTCTTAACAGTGGCGGTTGCGCCAATAACACCAGCAACTGCTGCGCCAATTGCAGCAACACCTTTTGCGCTCTTAAGCTTCTTTACCTGTGTAAGCAGGTTATCCATTGCTTTCGGAAGGCCCTTCTTCACGGTCACCTTAGATTTATCAGGAACTTCCTTTTTACGACCAAGAATGGCATCAATGATGCCTTTGATCCACTTCTTGAAATTTTCCCAGATCTTAGCAACCTTCTGGCCAAAGGTCTCACTTGCTTCATAGAGAGCGCCCACGCCAGCACTTTCATATGCGACGTTTACACTATTCATCATGAACTCATTCTCAGCGTCCACCATCTCCTGTACGAGGGTGTTGCCGTAGTTATTATTCAAGACGTCAATCAGCTGACGAGCATTTTCCTGAGTCAGCTTACCATTTGCATAGTTTTCATAGATTGACATCTTCATAGATACATAATCCATGAGTATAACTCCTTTCAGTATTAAAATAAAGCATTACTAACTTGTCGTTTGTATAAAGCTCTCGCTTATTATTTGACAACCGACACTTATTTATATTATTTTTCCAAATAGGAGGTAAAAAAAATAATGGTTTCTGAAGAAAAGATTACATTGGAACCAGTAACCCCGCATTTGAAATTTAAACGAGACAATTGGGGAAATATCTTATCTCTTCAATATAAAGAAGACGGATTCAATGAAGAATCTGGTGATGATGAAAAACCAGATATCGAGAATCCTATCACAGAATATAATCCTTTTGAGGATATGATATTCGAATCAAAAGACGAATGCGACGTTGCACTTCGTCGATTTGCTGTTCATTTCGCAAGTGAATTAAGAACAGATCGAAATCCGCATGACTTTTTTAGTGTTGAGAAAGGGCACTATTTATATGAAGGCGGTGATCTTGAATTCACCGCTCATATCATTGGGGATGATCGAAGTGGATACTTCATCATGTTCATGCGAAGGGATACTGACATTGATGGGACGAAACCTCATCGAAAAGGTATCCTTATCAACGGAAATACCGATGGATATTATTGCTCCTTTGGTGCAAACGATATCTTCCGAGTGTCCAAGAGTGGTTCATGGAGATTCATTGATTCCATTCATCAGATGACATTTACATCATACGAGAATGCGGCAAAAGTAATTTGCTTTCTTGTCGGACGTAGCACTTCAAAGTTAAGGAACGATAATTATCTCTTTAACGGCCACAATTGCAGAGCAATTAACGTCAATGAATCCACAAATCTCTTCACTGGAGCATTTGACGGATTCTGTAAATACACTCCGTTTGCCGTTACTGGTATTTACGTGATGAGTGATGGGGAACTGTATCACACATATCCCATCTGTGAGACAAAGTATCCTATCGCAAAGAGTGTTATTCCGAAGAAGCACACCGTCCTTGATCCTATCACAAATATCGTTTCTGATAAATGGCATAATATTTATCAGATTAAAGATGTGTATGGCGATGATATTCCTGTCGGTACAGAGGTTTCCAATAAAGAATACTCTGAGGAAATTTCTATTACCCAGTATCCATTCTCCAGCTTCGAGACGTTCAAGGCTGTCGTAAAAGAATATCTTGGAGAAGACTATGACGTAATCGAATCTTCTCTCCATGATACAGAATATCCAGATGAGGATCCTCGACATATTCGGAATTCTATCTGGGTGGTATCCAACTACAAAAAACATATCGTGTGGAACTACATGGTTCTGGTTGAGAGAATCCCTCATACGAATACTATGGTTTATCATACTCGCTTTATTGATTCTAAGAATAACGCAATTTTTGTTTGATGAATATCATAACTGAGATAGTACGAAGATTCTACATTTTTTCTTCTGCTATCTCAGTTATATATTATATAATAGAATGATAGTGAAACTCGAGTAGCTATCAAAAATTTAGGAGGTTAAAAAATATGAGAAACCCGAATTGCTTTATCGAGAAAGATGGTCAAATCGTCATCAATGGTGCAGAGAATTACATCATTAAAGGCGATTATATCTATGAGGCTCATAACCAGGATAAGCCTATCACAGACCTTCTCGATCTCTATTTCAAGGATGAGCTCGAAGCACGAGCATTCTTTGAAGCGTTCAATATCTATCCGGACACAGACGACAATATGACCTACATTGTTGAGCCTGGCTTCCAAGAGTCCAATGAGTTCTATACGCACATCATGAACGGTAACTGGCAGGAATTTGAAAAGCTGGTTCTCCTTAAGAACGCCGGCCACAAAGATAAGGATAAGCGCGATCTCTATACTCCCGTGCCTTTGAATACGTTTGAAATCTATGGCAAAGGCGATGAGTATGTGGATGAAGCTTTCATTCCTGATCATCCGTTCTCTGGTGATTATAAGGAAGTCACCGACAGTATCATCGTTTATCCCAAGTATCTTGATCCCGATAAGAATTCCAATACTGCTGTCATGGTTCAGGATGTCATCAAGTATTCTCATGTGAAGGGCAGCAAAGAATCGGTTCCGATGACCGATACTGTGAAGCATGTCATTGACGCTGATCACATTTTCTGGCTTGCTGATTATCAGTTTGAAGATATGGCTGCTGTCATGAATGCCGAGCAGGCTTTCATCGCTTCCGAAAAAGGACTTGTGACCAGTACGATGACATATAAAGAGAATATCACGAAGACTTCCGATGAAGATTGCAGCGTTAGCGCCCTCCGAGTTACTATTTCCAAGAACAACGAACCTGCTGCTGATTTCATGCTGTTCGGTTACATTCCTTCTTGGTACACAGATCGTACCTTCATGGATCTCTATGAGCCCCATCAGCTCGATCCCGATATGCTCCAGAATCGTTTTGGTCTCTTTAATGAGTGAGGTGTAATGCTATGGACGAATTTATGAAAGAAAAAATTACCAATCAAGAATGTGAATTCTTTGTTGGCAAAAGCGGCTATGGAGACTTTGTATATTATAAGATTCCCGGAGTCTCCAAGTATTATCTCCGGCATGATGGAAAGATCGTTGATCATCACATTCAGGATATGAATGTTGGCCAGGCTGGACTCGCTGATGACATCTGCAGACGAATCATCGACCTCAGCTTTGGTACCTTCGAGGAAGCCATTGCTTTCTTGAACTTCTTCCATATCACGGATGATTATGAATCGGTGGCCGGATCTCGGAAGCCATATATGATCTTTGCTGGTGGTGATCATTTCAAGACCTTCAATGGCCTCATGGATTATGTGTCTGTGAAACCCGAATTTCTCATCGGCGATTTGCTCATCACTGCTGAAGAAGTTAGTGAAGATCGTACGGAGTATAAGATTCATCCGCTGTCTCCGTTCGTCCTTGATCCGATGGATAAAGAAGAACCTACTCTGATGCCTGGAATCATTCATACGGTTCTGAAGCCCATTGATATCCTCCATTGCATGTACATCATTACCGGCGGCCAGCAGCGTATCATGTTCCAGATGGAACTGAATAAAAGCCAGATCAGTGATAACAAGATGATGCGGACAGCATATGGCCACATTGATCCTGAGCATTATTCCAGACTCGGTTGCTATCATTTCTATACTTTGAAAGAAGTGATAGATGCTTTCTCTATCTGGAACGTGAATGGACTCATGCAGTACAATGAAGCAGTGACTATCGCAAGCACTGGTAAGAGCTACACTCAGAACTTCATCCGTTTCTTTGATAAGAACGATAAAGAGATCATCCTTCTCATTGAAGGATTCAATGAGGGAGTCGATGCCGACAAAATCGACTACGAACATCCTGTCAATATCCTTCGCGTTCTGTAATGAACGGTAAGAAGACTATGCACAATGATTCATATATCAAGTGCATAGTCTTCTTTTTTGTAGTTATACAGCTACAGGGATATTTTTAATTTGCTCACCAGCCTGATAATTTTCCACAATCAGGCTATCTGTAGTGAACTTATAGAAATCTTTAATGGAAGGATCCAGACTGACCTTCGGAGCAGGATACATCGGACGACGAATCATACTCTCAATCATCTCACGATGACGATCATAGATATGAGCATCTGCGATGACATGAGTCAAACGACCAGGAACCATATCACATACCTGTGCAACCATCATTAAGAGAATTGCATACTGTGCAGTATTCCAGTTATTTGCCACCATGTAGTCATTGCTTCTCTGATTCAAAAGCAGATTCAGTACAGGCTTCTCATAGCCATCTTCCTTGGTCACGTTCCAGGTAGTAGAATATGCACAAGGGTACAGACCCATCTCAGAAAGATCCTCAAAGCAGTATGTGTTTGTCATGATACGACGAGACCAAGGATCGTGCTGAAGATCATACAGCACGGCATCCATCTGATCCAGCATCACATAAGGATTGCCGTTCTTTGCAAAAACAGTTCCATCCGGATAGTATCCGTTGATATCCATATGAGCTTTATGGTGCTTATACTTCTGGCCAATCTGATAGCCATATGCCTTACCAATGGAACCAGAAGCATCTGCCCAAGAATCCCAGATATGAGATTTCAGATCATGGATGTTATTGCTCTTCTTCTGATAGATCCAAAGAATCTCATCCATACAAGACTTCAGACCAGTCTTGCGGAAAGTGATTGCAGGGAACTCTTCCCGAAGATCGTACTCATTCACGATACCAAATGCTTTTGCAGTGCAAGCGGTAACTTTCGTATCTGCCCACATTGCTCGAGTCGGATACCAACGAAGAGAATGATCTTCATACTTTCCCATACAAAGAATTTGCTCTACGTTATCCTTGAAAATAACATCTGCTTTACTCATTATTCTTCTCCTTGTTTTTAAAATATTCTCCAGCGGTTTTGTGATTATCTTCCTTACAAGAATCCAGATCAGCATCAATCACATTATAGTACATGAGATAGCTACCAATCTGAGTCTTAAGAACATCATAGGCATCTTTACCAGAAATAATGGTATGCGTTCTCATATCATGCATTCTGCTCTTGATGACATGTGTTCCATATGCATGAGGACGATTCTCATCAATCGTACCGCCAGTTACTCTCGGATGAACCCATCCAACAAAACAGTTGTCGTCCTGATCAAAAGTTCTCTCATACTGGGCAATATACACATATCGTGCAGTTCCAATATAAAACTTCTTAGAAAGACGAGAACATGCAAGAAGCTTCGTGATTAACGAGAACCGAGACTTCTTTACGAAGTAATATACCTTATTGAGAATTCGATTGTAGTCTTTATCGGTATCTGCCATAATACACAGATCAAATTCAGAATCAGTGCAAGCAGCAAATGCCAGATATGCGCAAATTGTATCTTCTCCAAACGAATAGCTTGGATAGATGTTAAAGAATGGATTATTGTCACGGACCATCTGGATACACATATTCATATTGAAAGGATAAACGATTTCATGATATGTGACTTGATCCATTGCATCCGGATTCCGCATTTTATCACAGAAATCCATATAACGTGCTTCTTGTGACTTGGTAAGAATTGGCATAATATTCCTCCTTTACGAATAAAAACGTTTCATCATTTTATGAACTCTATCTACCATCTCTATTTTACTTTGATAGTAACTGATCTTCTTAGAATCATTCTTTCGTTTTGCATTCCAAAGGCAAAATTTCGAAATAGATTTCCGAATCAGATGATCTAAGTCTTCATAGAGATCGCAAACAAGATTCACAAAAGGGTCACATGATTGTCCGGGATACCGCATCATTCTCTCTCCATTTCTATGATCCAAAAGAAAAAATAAGGTTAATACCAAGTTGAATGGATTATCTACTATAAAGACAAAAAAGAAGGGATACCTAACTGGCTGTTAGGTCCCTCTTTTCTCTTACAGCTTATTCTCAAGCACCATGAACTCCCGATACTTCATAACGGGTTCATCCATGTCATAGCTGATTCCAATTGAGTTGCCATGCATGCTAACAACATGACTTTCGATATGCGTGTCGAGAAAGCTTGCAGCTTCTTGGACAAGCTGCGTATAAGCTTCCGTCCAAGAATCGAACTTGGCAATGGCAACAAGATCACCATACCTACCCTTACCAGTAGAACGATCAGAAGTATTAGTCATAGCATAGAGAGTGTAGTCGATACCCATAATAGTTTCCTCCTTATATTAATCCTCGTAATCTTCCATGTCATCATTGTCATCGTAATTTTCGAAGTAGAAACGACGATACCTGTCGATCTTTCCTTCGTAATATTTGACGACGATGAAGGTGCTCTCAATCCGATCAATGAAAGCACTTTGGCCAGCATCTCCAAGTTCATGAATGAACTTAGCTGCTTCACTGACGATTGCAGTACTGGCTTCCTTCCAGCTCGCGTTCTCTTGAACGGTTACATGGACGTCCGGACTTGCAGTTTCACCGATCGGTATGACTGCATAGTCGTGATATTTAACATTGTATGCACACATCATAATCGTTTCCTCCTTAGAAACTAATCCGTGAAGGTTACTCTTCTTCGCCTTCTTATTCTTCAGCAATATAATATATCATTGGAATTCTAAGATATACGGCCAGTGACAATTCTGAAACTGGTAAAACCGGTATTATCTACAGGAGGAAATAAATATGATTATCATCGGATTCCCGGCAGTCGGAAAGTCTCAGTATCAGCACTATCAGAAAGTGACTGGAGACACTATCACAAGACCGATCGTGGTTGACTTCGAATCATCCAATTTTGAGAAAACTGATCCGAACTGGATCACTTCATACTGCAATGCAGCATTGGATCTCGAGAGTCAGGGATTTACAGTATTCGTATCCAGTCACATTGATGTCAGAAGAAAACTCATTTATCTGAGACAAAATCTTCAGATGTTCGACGATCTTTTCATCATCTATCCGGCATTGAGTCCTGAGATGAAATCTCATTGGATTGATCGTACGTATAATCGTTATAAGTCAGTGAGTATCCTGAAGAATAGGAAAGCTTATGAACGAGTGCGAGATCACTACGATGAGGACATTGGATCTATCGAGGAAGAAGTTAAGCAAGGATTGTATCAAGGATACTATCGAATTGAAACCACTGACCGTTATAATATGAAAGATATTATTGACGGCTTTGAAAGAAAGGCTGTGTACTAAAAATGGAACATGGAATGATCATCTTCTATAGTTATGAGAAGCAAGGAGATCCCGAATGCTTCCGTAACTATCTCCCAGAGCTTCAAAAAGATGTAGACAAACGAATTTGTATGCTCCAGCACGTGGAATGGTTTAACTCATATAAAGATGGAAAATATTATGCAATGGCGGCGACAGCGCTCAACTTGTGCAATCTCAAAGGAAAGATTGTATTGCTTCCTGCTATCCATGGATTGGTTGCTGCTATAAAAGAGGATAATGAGCTGCAAAATTGCTATCTGATTGCGCAGCCGTCTGATCACATTGACATAGATACAGTCACTCCGTTCAAAGACTATGTGATTGACTTCGCATACTATGATATCTTCAAAAAGCATGTGAGTGACTTCATCAAAAAAGAAAGACCACGAGATTATTGGAAATGGTTTAAATTTGATCGTGGTTTATATTAAAATACGCATCATAACAAAAAAGAAAGACTAGATCCAGTGGTTCTAGACCTAGTCTTTCTTTGGTCGGATTACTTATTCAGGATCCGGATAGGTTCCGACGTAACATTACTATCGTAATTGATAGTTGCATCCGTCGAGTTCTCCCGGTTGAGAACAAGCATCTTTCCAGTGCACGCAGCATAGGACGCTGCAAATGCATCATTGAAAAATGTGTGCATTAGTATCACCTCCTTTCCTTTATATGCCTTTATAACATATAACTGAAATTTGAGGAGATACGAAAAGAAGACTAGACAAGGAAATATCCAAGTCTAGTCTTCTTATTTATGCCAATTCAGACACTTAGCTAAGTGACCCCCCTAGAAATTATCTATTAAAATGGAAGGATAGGTGATACCAATGCGAGCTATTGTTGCTGTCAGTAATAACTGGGGAATTGGCAAGAATAATAAGCTTCTTTTCCACATCAAGGATGACATGGCTAGATTCAAAGAATTGACAATGGGACATGTCGTTGTAATGGGTCGAAAGACTTTTGAATCGTTCCCCTTCAAGAAGCCTCTTGCAAAACGAGTCAATATCATTTTGACTCACGATAAAAACTACCATGTGGATTCCAAAGACGCAATCATTGTGAATACCATGGAGGAATTAAAGGATCTCATTTCTATGTACCCTCCGGAGGAAGTATACCTGATTGGAGGAGATAGTTTATACAATGAACTCATTGACTATTGTAGCACAGCATATGTGACCTACATTGATAAAGAAGTCCCTGATGCAGATGCATTCTTCCCGAATCTGCATGAGAAAAAGAATTGGTGGATGATGATTGATACCTTCCCGAATTATCGTCATGATGAAAAGACTGGTCTCAATTATCGGTTTTCAACCTACATCAATGATAATGTGAAACCCCTAGAACAGATCAAAGAGTAAAAAAGAAGCTACCTGCAAATCCAATTAAGAAATGCAGGTAGCTTCTTTTTTACAACAACCAATTACCTTTCGAGTCTCTGAAAAGTCTTCCGTAGATGTATACTTCTCCAAGATCATTTGCTCGTATAAGCCAGCCATCTGTTGGACAGTCTCTTTGACAAGTCGAACTAAAAACGCCGTGATTACTTCCGGAGTTTCCAACTCCAACACCGCATAACACATCAGTTTTTGAATTTTCAAATACAAGCATGTTATCACACAATGTATCTATAGTGAGCGTCGGCCGATGATAACCCTCATGATCATTCTCATACATACGATCTGTTATTCTAGATTCAAGACCTGTAAGTTTGAAATCTTCTGGATTTGATAATGGGAATCCATCATTTAGAGTTAGGTCCTTTCCGCCTACTCTCAAGCTAATTTTTTTATCACCAGTTGCAATGCTCATGGAATAAACCTCCATAGCATGCACCATCCTAACATATAAGCAAAGCTTATATGTTAGTAATATTCGGCAACGAATATTATTCAACGTAGCTACGTTCTTTATTGAACGACTATAACAGTATTTTATCATCATAACTATCGCCATACGCCTAGCATTTGAATTCATTTTGCCTGAATTCTTGCTAGGCAACAGAGCCGTAGTAACGAGTCCAAAACTACCTGATTTGAATAGTTTTGGGCTCGTTTTTGCTAACATATAATCTTTGATTATATGTTAGGATGATGAAGGTACTAAGCCCGAGGTATCAAAAAATGAGTAAATCGGTTATGCTTAGAACTTCAAATGAAGACATAAAATTGAATATTGATAATTATCCACATATCGTGTCAAACTATTCTCTCACAAATTTACCAGATGGATGGTGCTACGTTTCCAATAGTCATCATGCACTTAGGGATCAGTTTAATCAGGACTGTGGATGTGGAACGTGTTTTACCAATACTAATGGCACGGCTTTCCAGATTTATATCTGTGATGATCGTAATAAAACTTATATAAGACGATGTGAATCTGGATATGTTGATTTAACTAATGTCGCTTGGACTTTATACCAGACTTGACATTCATCTAGTATAACGGACTAGATTAATATACTTACTTTATTCGCTTTCGATGAATTTTATCTAAGCAATTTGTTATCAAGGCGTTTTTGAGTAGAACCACGGATGTATTTCTTCGGAGTACATCCGTGGTATTTTATTCAACCTAAAGTCTTAAATTATAATGATATATTATATATGTGAATAAATAATAAGTATCATAAATACTTATAATTAATTCGCTTCCAAAGAGAAGTGATTGAACTTCCGGGCTAAGCCGACGTGTTCATGAATAGGCGTGGTGCTGCCTTCATTATTAATAATGAAGGAAAAAGAAAAGAGTGTATCGCGGCTCATACCTCTCACAATAGTGATGAGATGAGGATGGAACATAAGTGTTATGCCTGGATCAGTTCAATCACTTCTCTTTGGAAGCAAAAAAAGATAGTAACTCAAATACAAATTGGTTACTATCTTTTTTTTTATTTTTTATTCCGATTTCTTTTTCTTGTAAGAGAACTTATACTGACGAACTCCAGACTCTTGCGTAAATGTGAGAGAAACTCCGCTGCATTCAAACGAAGTACCATCAAATTCTTTCTGATGCTTCTGCAGAAGATTAGCACAGTTCATCATAGCACGAGTTGCTTCAGGGCGATCAGCACATTTCAGTTTTGTCCAATCACTGGTTTTACCAGTGCTGTCTGTGATCATCATAAGAACGCCATATTTATTTGGGTCTTCCTTATGATCTGCTACGCTGATAGAAAATTTCTTCCAATTACTCGGAAGATAAGGAGAAAGCTTCTTATAAATCTTATCCGCAAGTTTCGGATCATTACCAGATTTATTTGCAGCTTTCTCTTCTTTATGGTTATGGATTGCTGCTTTAATTCCATCAAATGCTTCCATTACCATATCGGCTGGAATCAGATTTTCTTTATAAGCTTCCATAAAAGCTTCTTCCAATTTACTACTCATTACGTTTCTCCTTTCTTTGAATAAAATCGTTAATTCATTGTGCTTTCCTAAGAAACCCCTCTGAAAACAAATAGCTAATCATACTAAAGACTTAGTATTATTATCATGAAAGGAGATAACCATAAATGATCGAACTCAATAAAGAAAAGATCTTAACCGGTACTCCTGTGAAGGCGCTTCATGCAAAGTTTGAAACGCTGAAGCAGGATTATACCAAGTATAACACGATCGAATATGAAAGCTTTTACAGCGAAATGGCACTGACCGATCTTCTGGATGGGTCTGAGTATATCTTTACGGAGCCGATGCGCGGATGCTCTTTCTATAAAGACCTTATGGAAAGTTGTGTCATTCCCTACGAACGAATCAGTGAAGAGTATGACAAGGTGAAGAAGTATTTCGAAGCTCATAAGAAGAAGATGAGTGGAACGATGCTCACCGAGTACACTGACCTGATGGGCATCATGGAAAGAAAGATGGCATTTACTGAGAATACTCGTATGATGTATGAGACTTTCCATGATAATACTCATGCAAATGACACTTTCTACAACGTCGGCTTTAACCGCTACGACGGTGTCATTGAAGAGAGCGGTGAGAATCCTATCTTCTCTAAGAAGACAAAGGGTCTGCGTCTGATTGATGCAATTACGCTCGGTGTTGCAAATCCTGAGAAGAATGGTAGTTCTCTCTATCGTTATCTGACTGAGGAAGCCATTGTCACTGAACCGAAGACTCCAAAGCAGTATCAGCTGAATGCATATACTACAAACGTAGTTAAGCGTATGATGCGAGATTCCTATATTTCTGAGAAGGTGAATGCCCTCGGTAATATGAATCTTCGTACTCTTCTGAAGGGTCTTGCCAAGGAAGACCAGTCCGACTTCATCAACTCAGCACTGATGGAATCTCACACTGTCGATGACCTGATGGTTTCCACTGGTGAAAATAGCGTAAATCAGATCTTTGATGATCTGGAAAACCGTAATATCTATGATGAGAGCGAATCCGTTGAGAAGATGCATAATCTGATGTGCGAGAAGGCAATCGTTGCTATGAACGAAAGCTTCCTTGCAATGGATGCTCTCTATGGCGTCACAGCTGAATCTACTTCTAACTGGGATCCTATTGTGGAGCAGCTCTGCATTGAGTCTTCTTCCATCGAAAAGATTCCGACCGATATCAATGAGCAGGTTGGTATGCTGAAGGATCTGTCTGAAAAGATTGATTCTGAGTATCAGGTTGCTTATGAATCATACTTCAAATCTAATGGCGATGCTTCTCGTGTTGTTGCGCAGACAACTGGTGAGCTTCCGATGTATCGTCCTACAAAGGCTTCTGAGATCAAGAAAGACGACCAGTCTCTTGATTCCCAGAATGATGAGGATGATACAGACAATGATGATGAAGATGAGGATACTCCTGACACTTCATCTTCTGCAAAGTCTGATGAGCAAAAAGCTGCTGACCGTGATGCTGCAAAAGCACGCCAAACAGCGAAGTACGCTAATATGGATATTTCCGACTTCAATTTTAACGAAGCGTCAGAGGATGAAGACGAGAAAGACAATAAGTCTGGCAATGCCACTTCTGACGCTAAGTCTTCTGATGAAGACGTTTCGGCAAAGCCTATTGAAGTTGAAAAGCCTCAAAAGCGTCCTTTCTTCCAGAGAATTCAAAATAGGGCTCTGGATGCAAATGCAAAATTCCATAAGCATCTTTCCAAGATCAAGCGCACTAGCATTGATGCTAAGAATGCAGCGAAAGCCACTGGTAAAATTCCTAGCGGCATCAATGGAATGATTAAAAAGCAGATTGATGACTGGGAAGAGATGGACGACGATCGTCGTAAGGAATACATCATTAAACCCGGTAGTCGGAAGAAAGTATTCCGTGCACTGAAGATTGCTATCGAGCATGGTATCGCTTTTGCAATCAATCCTCTTCTCAATATCGTACTGCTTATTGCTCAGAAGCTTTCTCATGAGAAGGATATCCGTATCCGCAATGAGTTGGTTCGTGAGCTTCAGGCAGAGAAGACTGTCGTCAATGCAAAGATCGAAGATATGTCTGGCGATCCGAAGATGCGCAACGAAAAGTATCGTATGATGCGTATCAAGGATAAGCTGGATGCTGAGATTGTCCGCATTTCTGCAAACTCCAATTACGTCTAATACTATATAGGAGAACTAAGACCTTTATGATTTCACATGTTCTTGAGGCTACTCTCGTTTGCTTTATTCTCGATTGGGTTATCTATCATGCAATTCCAAATTGCTATCGTAGCATTTTAAAGAAGGCAAGCAAGAGTATTTAAGTATAAAATAAGGAGAAAGATTATGTTTTACTTTGCGAGACTTATGATCAAACCTGATATGGAATGGTACATGAAAGGCATGGTTTATTTCTGGTGGATTGCACTCATGCCTACAACTGTCTTCTCCATTTTTGATAAATTTCTCTTAAAGGTATTCAATCGTTCTGTCGCTCAAGTCAATGAAGCGATCCCAATGCTCGCAAATCATTGGAAGAATCCAATCTACTGGATCTGCACTTTAATTGCTGGTATGAGTAGATTGGTTTTTCTTCCGATTGATTTTTTACTTCGATTCATTGATGGAAAGGATATGTTCTGATATGACAAGAGATGAACTTTCTGGTGCAGCAATCATCGGCTTTGTTGGTGGTGTCTGTGCTGTTGCTCTTTTCATTCTTTTATTACCAGCATTTCTGGATATCTGTGGAGCATTTTGGCAATACATCAAAGAGGCGATCATTGAACCAATCTTTGATTTAATCCACGAATTTAATTGCTACTGCGTTGAAAAACATTTAAAACGAGTACGGAAGAAAGGAGGTAAACTCCGTTGATTGAAAAAATTCCTCGTCAAAGATCTTTCTTTAACCAATACATGTTTGAAGCTCCCGGTGATGACGACAAAACTACCGTGAGTGAAGAACAGCGTCCTAGGAGAATTGGTGGTCGTCCTACAACGAATCGTGGTAATACCGATTATGGTGCTGACAACGATTCTGATACTGACGATACTCCTACGGCACAAACCGCAAATAATACAGCTGATGGTGACGATGGCCCTACAGATTACGGTGCTGAGGATGATACTCCGAATGACACCGATGATACTGCTGACGACCAGACTCCCGCAGCTGACGACAATAACGATTCTGGAGATGATGCATCTGATGACGATACTGCAACAGATTATGGAGCGGATGACGGTGATGATACCGATGATAATACTTCTGACGATGGTGGGGCTTCTGATTCAGGCGACGAAGGCGACAGTGGGAATGATTCTGATGGGCCTACGGATTATGGTTCCGATGGTGCTGACGATAATAATTCTGATAATGCTTCTTCCGATTCTGGGAATCAGTCTTCCTCCGGCTATAACGATAACGGCGACTCTAAAGGAGAGGCTCTTCGTAAGTTTCATATGTATGGTCGGTTTACGCATCTTTACGAAGTAATTGAGAATATCAATGAAAAGCTTAGAGACATCGTGAAAGATGATCCTACTCAGAATGCAGTTATCAAACGAGTCACAAGCAATTTCAATACGCTCCATGATAATCTTTATGATTTTATGATGGTGCGATTCCAAAAATCTTCCTATGTGGAGTTACTGATCTACATGGAAAATGCGCTTGCTATCGCGAAACTCAACCTTGAATTGCTCAGGAACAACAGGATTGAGTTAAAACAGTATCCTAATGATTGGTGCTAAAATACTCCAATTTCGTAATGGATTTCTGTTACATTTGAGTAATTCTTAATAATTAAGAAAAGGAGCGAATTCGCAATGAATAATCATCTGAGTTTTCTGACCGAATCTTCGAAGAACTTCGTTGAGACTCCGACTATCGGTGGCTTCTCCGCTGGTTCCTCCAAGAATACTTTCGACGCCGTCTTCGAGCAGGCTTATCATAACCTGATGGAGAAGAACATCGACCCGATGCTCGACGTCAACACCATTATTCAGAATCAGCCCATCTATGAGTCCTACAAGGAGACCCTGCTGTCTCAGCTGAAGGATGACTGCGATGCTATGGCTGACCGTGCTGATGGTACCCGTTACGCCACTCTGTATGAGCAGACCGAGGCTCTGCTGGACAACTGTGTTGCAGATATGATCCAGGAGTCCACCCGCGTCGGCCAGCTGCTGCCCATCAAGACTGTGGACTTCCCTGTCCTGATCAAGCAGAACCTGGCTCTGGCTACTAAGGATATCATCCAGACTGAGGTCACCAAGAGCCCCGTCATCAAGAAGCATATCGAGCGCCGTTGGGTCGTCGATCCTAAGACCGGCAAGCGTTGGGAGTATCCCCAGTGCTTCTTCAAGGATGAGTTCATGGAGATCTATAACGCAGGTAAGGGCCTGCCCATTAAGGATACCGCTGTCAATATCAAGAATGGCGCATGCTTCAACTACAACATCCCTGCTAAGCTGACCGATTCTGCTGATCCCACTCGTGAGCACATCACTTTCGACCTGAAGATCGTCTCCGCTAACGTCACATTCGATGATGGCGCTAAGGACATTCCTCTGGAGATGCGAATCAACATGTCCGATGGCACCTGGCTGGGTGGCCAGATCAAGGATACCGATGGTAACATTGTCGATGTTATCACTGGTACCGTCGACTTCCTGACCAATAACGTCTGCCTGTCTTCTGCTGCTGGTAAGGTAAACAGTGTCAAGTTCGGTGGCTATCTGAGCAATGAAGCCAACGAGCGTACTGTCACTTGGGATCGTACCCGTGAGGAGCACGAATGGAAGATCGAGGACGGCTTCCGTGTGGATGTCCCGTATTCTCTGGAGGAGCTGGAAGACACTAAGGCTCTGATGGATATGGATCTGTACAAGCTGACCTACAACGATCTGTCTGACATTCTGGTCCAGATGGAGGACTCCCAGATTCTGAAGTATCTGGATGAGCAGTACGACAAGTACAAGGGCGTTGAGCTTGATCCTCTGGGCTTCAATCCGTTCATTCGTGAGCAGGAGTTCGACTGCGATTCTAAGACCCAGACCGTTGCACTGCAGTCTGAGTACATCCAGAAGATGCTGAAGTTCTGGATTGATCGCTTTGTCATCGACATCTGCGATTCTGCAAAGATCGAGGATATGACCTTCGTCTGCTACGGTAACCCCCGCTACATCAGCCTGCTTGATCCTGAGGTCAACTGGGTTGTTAAGTCTGGCGATTCCGTTGGCGGCGTTAAGGCTAACTACAGCTACGGCATCATGAACGCTGCTGGTATGAAGATCCAGGTTGTCTCTACCTACAAGTACAGCAACCGCGATACTCGTAAGCTGCGCTTCATCCCCTATCCTCTGAATGACTCTCAGTTCACTTTCAAGCACTACAAGTACACCACTCACATTCTGACTGCTCAGAACAGTGGTTACCGTTCTTCTACTCTGCCTGGTGGTTCTATGACCTACCTGATGGGCACCACTCGTAACACGACCTGCACCATCCAGGGTATCCAGGGCAGCATGAGCTTCAAGAATACTCCGTTCATTCTGAACAAGTAATTCTTGATCAGGCTTCACTACGTTGTTTTTCATATGAAAACCTCCTAAGGGTGTAGTATAAAGAACCCGCTAGTTTCACGATTATGTGATCTAGCGGGTTCTTCTTTTATCCGTATTTTCTGCCAGAATAATGATATATTATATTGGTGAAGAAAATAAAGGATCTAGAAAAATATTTCAATTTCTATGATCCGAATGGTTAAAAGCATAGGAGGTTAATTATGCTTACTATCATCAATCGTTTCGCAGTCAACACCGAGGCACTCGTGAAGAATATCATGTGTGCCACTATCGTCCTGTCCATGGTCGTCATGATCCTGATGCTGGTTGCTGGTACAATCAGCATTATGAATCATGGCTGGGCTTCTCAGGAAGCCAGTGTCTGCGGCGCCATTGCTTTGTGCGCCGGCATGATGTTCTTCTTCGGCTGCTATTACATCCAGCTGCATTGAGAACACCAACACGAACGAAAGTAAAACACACACGTCGTTAAAAACAAAAGGAGAAAAATACCATGAGTTACAATGAATTTCTGAACCTGAAAAAGATCACCACTGCAATCGTTATCGTCTGTGCAGCGATTGCACTTAACCCTGTCGCTGGCTTCGTGCTCTATGCAATGCGTGACGGCATTGCTCTGGGCATCGAACAGAGCCTGAACGACATCAGCTTCTGGAGCGTTATGCTCTACGTCATCAACATCTTTGTGATGGTCGCAGACATTGCGGTCGTTGCAAAGATTGGCTCTCTTGGTAACACCACCAAGGAGCAGTACAAAAAGTTCAGCGAGAATCTCTCTCGCTGAAAAAAGAAAAGCATCCAACCTAAAAAGTTGGCTCTGCTTTTTTCTTCTTATTGGGATAAAAACACCAAATTAATCACAAGAAGACGGAGGATCATAGAAAATGAATAAGAACTATGGTGGATGGCTATTTATGTATACAATCGTTGCAATTGCTAGTATCGCAGCACTCGTTGTTATGATTAGCAGTTGCAACATTTTTAAGCTCTGTAAATTTGGTTGGTACTGCATTCTCGCAGTATTGGCTCTTGCTATTTTTTGTATTTATTCAGCAGTAAAATTGATCCATGAGGGCTCCTGAAAACAAATGACTAATGGTACTCGCGAATACTATTATTAGTCTAAAGAAAGGGTGATCTCTTAACTATGGCTGATCCTATTCTTAATATGAAGAGTGCTGTCTTTAAGAAGAAGATCGGTAACATCGTCTATGACCTGATGTTCAAGACGGTTACCGACGTTGTCTACACCATGGACGACGTGACTCTTACTGATGAACTCAAAAACCTGAAGGCCGCGGTTGATTCCAAGGGTGATGGCAGTAAGCTGACAGAGCTCGAGAATAAGTTCAACAACCTTGTTCACGATGCTCCTGAGGCATACGATACACTGCTTGAAATCAGCCAGTATATCTCTACCCACCAGGATGAGTATAAGGCTCTGAAGGAGATTGCTGGTGGTAAGGTTGATAAGGTGGAAGGCAAGGGCCTGTCTGCTAACGACTTTACCGATGCATTCATGACGAAGCTGGATGATCTGTATAACAAGGCACAGCTTGACCTGAAGTTCAACGATGCTACTGCGAAGATTGATGCTGTCGACGATCGTGTCGATGAGACCAATGCTCGCATTAGTGCTCTTGAATATTCCAAGGTCACTGTTGTTGACGACGATACGATCGAGCTCGAACTGCTGTAAACGATAAACGGATATCTTATCAATTTCGGTAAGATATCCGTTGTTTTACCCTAACGACAATACACTAATCGTAGCAATCCTATAATTAAAAGAAAGGAAAGTGATCACCATGAAGATCAATAACGATGCTTTACTTGACATCGAAAATGGTTTCTCTGGTCTGAAAGACAGTAGCAGCGATCTTCGCTCTGCTGGGAAGATTGGTGATGCTATCAAAAGTCTTCTCGGCGCAAATGTTACAGTGGAAGTGACTCATCCAAAAAAGATGAGTGACGCTTGTGACGTTATGAGTATCTATCCGGATCCGAAAACCATTGACCTTCTCGTAGATGCAATTATCAAGCAGAAGCCTGATGCTGAGATTGTAAATATCTGGAAGAATAGTGGTGCTTGGGTCATTGAGATTGACGATCGTATTCTCTCCGATAAATGCGGCCTTAGCGAGAAAGAACTGACTGCTCTGATTCTCCATGAAGTAGGTCATGCTGTAGAAGATTCTGCTACTCCTATGCGGATGTGTAAGATTCTGAAGATGCAGATGGCTACTGCGGATCGAGTCTCTAAGGCAGTTACTCAGAATTCTCTCTTTGCAAAAGCAATTAGCATTCCGATTCTGAATGCTGGCGCATTTAATCGTCATGAGGAAAGTCTGAAACGTGAAATCCGTGCAGATAAGTACAGCATCGCTTGTGGATATGGCACTTATCTGAATTCTGCCATTGACAAGATCATTGGCTATGTCGGTTCTTCGGATATTACTCCGGATGAAGAGATGGCAACTCTGATGGGATTCTCTGTCGATACTGTCAATAATCTGATGAAGCGTCAGGATCGTATCGTTCGGAAGAACTATATGACGATGATTGCTCATACTCCGAGTCGTATTACTCGAGAAGCTCTCGATGCTCTTACTCAGAGATTTATCGGCGAGTCATTCCTTCATGAGAATGCACATGCACAGAGTCAGAAGCACTACAACTACATTCACGATACTCTGGATCATATCGTGGAAGAGGCTTCTAGTTATAATGAATTTACCATTCCCGGTAAAATTCATCGTATGAAAAAAATTGATCCGATGGAGATTGATTATATCGGCCTTGAGGTAAATAATATTAAGACGAATGATGATAAGATCATGGTCGTCTCATATATTTATTCAAAGCTTGATGTGATCGACTACTACATTGCTCTGATTGATAGTAAGAATCCGAATTACGTGATTCCTCATACCAGAGATTCTCTCGTTAAGATGCGTGAGACTCTGAATAACTATCGTCTCGCAGCAATCAATAAGAAGCTTCCTGAAGTGAAGTACGGGATTAGCATCCAGTACCCCACTGGTTATGAAGGTTAATAATCACGACTACAAAAAAGAAAGGTTAGGAGTCATCGCCGATTTTTGACTGGCTCGTCCTAACCTTTGCTGAGTTATCCGTCGATAACGGTGACGGTAGCCGGATCCTCAGTAACCTCAATGGTCTTTCGAACACTGATGGTATACTGAGAATCATTCTGAATCCGTTCAATGGGTGAGCTGTCATCTACCCAAATTCCAGGATTCAGAACCTTATATGTGAGCGCTGATAACGGGTTGTAACTGGTGTGCATGGTTAACACTCCTTTTGCTACATTTATCCATCATCCTAACTGCGCTCACATATATAATATATAACTATAATCAGTATTGATTATAGATCAAATAGAAGAAGATAGTAATGGGTTTTTCATACTCATTACTATCTTCTATTTTACCTCTTAGACGTATTGATAATCATTAGGAGGTGATTATCAATTGGCAAGTCATATTAAACGAATCGGAAATAAATACTATGATACAGGTACCTCCAATAAGAGTTTTCTTCAAGTTGCAAAAGATTTAAAGCAACTTGGAATTCACAATTACTATTTCATGCTAGAGATTGTGGACTATACTCTGGTTGGAGTTGACCCGTATAGTGAAAATCTGACTCGAGATCAAATCTCTCGAATCATGATGGAGTGTACTCGTAATCCATGGTATTATCTCCGAGAAGTCTGCCGTATTCCCGATCAAGGCGGCGTCGGTGTTCCGTTCAAAGCCAATCGTGGTAATATTGCACAGACGTGGCTAACTCTTCACGGTATTGATTCCTGGTTATGCCTTCCTCGTCAGCAAGGTAAGACAATTTCTTTTCTCTGTCTTCTGTCATGGGCATATTCTTTCGGTACCAATAACTCTACCTTTATCTTCTTAAATAAAGATAGTAGTAACGCAAAGGAGAACTTGCAACGTCTGAAAGATATCATTGATTGTCTTCCTGACTATCTTCGTTTTGATCAGATTCTGGAAGAAGATGATCAAAGTGGTAAGGTGAAAATTACAAAAGCAACTCGTAATGCTACTTCTATGAAGCACCCTATCACAAAGAATAGAATTATCATTAAGCCAAAGGCAACCTCTTACGAGTCTGCACTGTCTCTGGCTCGTGGTCTTACTTCTCCTATTCTTCATTTCGACGAGCCTGAGTTTACTCCGTATATCAAAACGATTATCGAGAACTCAGTGTCAACCTTTGAAACTGCATCAAGAAACGCTAAGAAAAACGGAGCGATTTATTGCCGAGCTTTTTCTTGTACTCCTGGAGACTTAGATACCTCCATGGGACAAGAGGCGCAGGAGATTCTTTCTCATACAACAAAGTGGACTGAGCATATGTATGATATGCGATATGATCCGACAAATGATGATAATAACGAGCTTCTCCAATATGTCAAGAATAACGGTGGTAACGGAATCGTTTACGTAGAATATTCCTATAAGCAACTTGGCCTCACGGACGAGTGGCTTCGGAATATGTACAATAAGATTCAAAACCCTGTCGTTGTCAAGCGCGAGATTCTTCTTCAGAGAATTCGTGGTAGTAGTGATTCTCCGTTTGATCAGGAAGATATCGAATATCTTGCATCTATGGTTCAGCCTGTCATGGATGAGATGTATATCTGTGAGCATTTCAGGTTCGATATTTATAAGAAACTTGAACGTCTTACTCCGTATCTGGTAAGCATCGACTGCTCTACTGGTACCAATGGAGACTCGAATGCTATCACTATTATCAATCCTTATACGGTAAGGCCTGATGCAGAATTCAAGTGCCCATATATTGGTGAGACTCTGTTTGAAAAACTCATCATGGAACTTGTTATGGAGCATATCCCTAGAGCAGTTATTATTATCGAAAGAAACTCTGTTGGCGATGGAATTATCGACCATCTCTTAAATTCTCCTATCAGACAGAATCTGTATTTCGATAAAAATAAAGACCTCGTCGAGGAAAATCTTGCTGATGCATCCAACGTCGTTAGCATGCTAAAGCGGCAGGGTGACCAGAAAAAGTATTATGGTGTATATACCAATAACCAAACTCGTGAAGATATGATGGCCATCCTGTTTAGACGAATGGCTGAATTTAAAGACGATTTCGTTACCAAAAATATTACCGATGATATTGCACATCTTGTCCGTTTCAAGTCGGGAAAGATTGCAGCAGCTGAGGGCCAACATGATGACTCTATCATGTCTTACCTCATCGGTATGTATGTTTGGTATCATGGTAACAACTTACCTGCCTTTAATGTGATTAAAGGTGCTAAGGAGATTGAGAACCAGAATCAAGGTCTTAAGCGTTCTGTGGAAGATATTGAAAATTCTGGTATTCTTCCTGATGAGACTATCCAAGCTATGAAGAGGCAGGAGAAAGTCCGTAAGGAAAATGACTATGCTGAAATCATGCGTCAGGCATTGATTAAGTCTCAGAGAGAATCCCTTGAACTTCATAGAAAGGGCCTTGTTGAAAACGCTACTCTTGACAAATCTCAAGATGAACAGCTCGAAGAAATTTATGACGATCGTAGCATTGATATGAGTTTCTTTGATGAGATGAATGGAATGGGAGTTGGCCAAGACCAATCCTCTTCTAATTCTCTTTCTACTTTTGATTTCCTCAACGGATTCTAATGATGACTAATAAGACACCAACTACTCAATCAACAAGTAGTTGGTGTCTTAATTAAACTGAGCATGATATGATATTACACGAATGCGAACAAGTCGAAGTGTCATCAAGGTGGAAAAATCATGAAACAACAAATGCCGAAACCCTGAGAAAAGACCTTCTGGAATGAAATCACTGCGTCAACTGATACCCATCATAGATATCATCAGAAAAAGGAATCTTGTTATGGAGGAAAAAATGGTGCAAACGAATGTAGCAGAAAAAAGGAATCCTTGATGATTTCGTTTTGGGGAGACGTTCACATGTTAAGCGGTGTGTAATACAAGTCCACATATCCATGCTCAATTTACACAAGTGTTTTACTATAGGTATTTTATTATATCATACGAAGCACAAGCTATTAACTATGGTAACTTACCAAAGAAAGGAAATCAGCAAATGTCTAAATCAGTAAAATCTACTATGGATGAAGCCCGTCAGTACATTGGCATGATGAATGATACCATCAAGACCTTTGATGAGACCATTCGTAACAGCATTAATGGGTTTGGCTTTGGGAACCGTCTGCGTGATGTCCTTGGCAAAATGAGTGCTGAGGACGTAAAGAATCTTTCCGCAGACAGCGTGGATAAGATCGTTGCGTTCACTAAGAGTAAGCACAACGAGATCGAAGCCTCTCGTGAGGACTCGGATGAAAAGACTAAGGCTATGAATTTCACCGAGTACTGCATTTCCATTTTCACTTCTCTTCAGGATACCATTCAGAAATACAATGACGCTGTGAAAGAGCGTGATGATCTGATGGAAGAGATGAAGAGTATTGCAGAGAAGACCTACGACTCTGCAAACAGCACAAAGCGCCGTAAGGAAAGCATCGCAGAACTTCAGAAGAAGTGCGATGAGGAAGCTGATCCTACCGAGAAGGCACGCGTTCAGAAGATTCTCGATACGCTCAAGAAGCGTGAAGATTTTTCGTTTCTTACTGATCGTATTTATAAGTTTGGCAACTCTGAGGTCAAGAACATCATCAATTCCTACTTCGATTCGAAGCGCAGCTCTCTGATCAAGAAGAAGTTCGATGTTCGCTTCAAGCGCCTCGGTTATACTCAGCAGATTTACAAGATGTTTGTGAATCTGGAGGAGATGTTCCTTCCTGAAGAGTATTATCCTCTGAACGGAATCTTCTTCTTCCTTGTCGAGCGTTTCATCTCCTATGCAGATACTACCCGTAAGGAAGATAACCTGTTCTGCCAAGCAATCCTTGTCCAGATTCATAATCTGGTTTACCATCGTTTCTCTACCCCTGAGGAAGAGACTGAATTCATCGAATTCATCAAGAAGACCGATGACAACTTCATGCCTTTCATCGACATCATGAAGGAAAAGAATGTTGCATCTCCTCTCCATCCTGCACGTATTGCTCAGCGTCAGGAAACTGAAGCGCAGTTCCGTCAGGCTCTGTGTGATTCCATCGTTGCTCATGGTGGTCATCTGACTGATGATGTCGTGAAGATGGAACTTCCTGATCTGAAAAAGCATCTGGATCAGGTGATTGCTGATCAGAAGAAGGCGGATGAAGATGCTCTGAATGATCTCCTGGACGATGTCAAGACCGAGGTTACTACAGGCGAGCCTCTGATTGACTCCATTGAGGAGATTGATCTTGGCGATGATGCTCATCATGATGAGGAAGTCCAGCCGACCGAAGAGCCTGCTCCTGCGGAGACTACTTCCGAGGAGATCACTGAGTCTGTTGATGTTGATGACGTGACTGCTGATGCAGAGGACGTCGTCGAGGAGACTCATGATGAGAAGACCGATGAAGTTGTCGAAGAGAAGGAAACTTCTACTGACGGCGATGACGCTCCCATGATCGTTACGGTTCGTGATCCCTCTGTCAATCCCAATCGAGATCTGACTGGCGTCCGTGTCTATGCAGACAGCTACGGCGATCTTTACATCCCCAATACTCACGGTGAATATTCTTTCTACGATTCCCGTGACGGCCACCTCGTCGAAGATAACGTCAGTGTCGTGACTGTTCTCCAGCTTGCATCTTCTGGTTCTGCTACAAAGAAGCAGTTTAAGACTGGCTATATCGTTGCAGCAACCAACGAATTGAAGTGCTGGGAACTGGAAGATTTCGTCAAAACCGACGAAGACTAATCCCAGTACAAATATGACCTAAAAACAAAGGACTAATAGAAGACTAGATACTTTCCATGTCTTCTATTAGTCCTATTTTGCCGAAAGGAGAGAAACTTACCAATGAGTGTATTCCGTAGTGATGGAACCAATATTTATTTGGATGCTCCTTACTGCGAATTTTATATTCCGATGTATTTCTTTGATGCGTCGAAAGTAAATAGTTTCGCAGAAGATAATAACGAAACAATTAAGACTCTCGGCATTTTCAATGTCGGCGTATTTGATGGCAATGGTAAGATGACTGCCATGCGAACCATGAATCTTCCCACCATGATCACCATCAATGTATATGATTCCGAAACCCGTGATGTAACTTTATCGGATGGAAAGACTCAGCCTTGTAAAGTTATCAAATACCTGAAAGGTGCAAAGGTCATGCCTTCTGCTATCTTCCAGGAGGAAGAATATGCAAAGGCTTATCTGAAGTATATCACTGGTGGTAATCTTCCGTCCGTCATTCCATATTCTCAGCTTCTTCTGATGTGGCGAAAGAATATGGCATTGAATGGCGTTTACTTCGGTGTCCCCTCCTGCTATCTGGAACTGGTTCTTGCAACAATGAACCGTAATCCGAATGACCTTAGCCAGAAATTCTCTATGGTTGCTGATAAGGCTGGTGAGTATGATTATGCGACTGCTTCAATTCGTCAGATTTGCCAGTATAACTCTACGTTTACAGCACTGACATACGAGGATATGGATAGTATGATCACGGCATCCCTGAATCGTTCCAGAAATCATACACAGGAGACTATCTCGCCGGTGGAACAGATTATTAAGTTTTGAAGCTTACAGCTTTGCTACGAAAAGCATAGGCAATCCCTTGCTTTCCGTTACATTTATCTAATCTGAATGATTAAATATTCAAGAAAAGGAGTTGAGCGATATGCCCCAAGCCACGCAAATCGTGCCTAAGTATCTGCATTCTCATGTAGAAACTTATATCAATGATTATACGCAGTTTGAAGACGCCGCTAGTACAGCCGTAGATAACAACTACAAGTTCATCTGCGTGTTCCGTTCTGGTATGGGCCCCGACAATGTACTTCTTGCGAAGGATAACCTTAAGGACTTCCTTGCCACTTATGGTAATTCCAATTACGCAAAGTATGGTCAGCCTCTGATGATGCCCATCGCTATGCTTACATCTGGCACCGCAACTGTTTACAGCATGCGTGTCATGCCCGATGATGCAGTGAATGCTAACAGCATTCTGGTGATGCAGTATCGTTTTGACGAGGATAACAAGAAGATGCAGATCCGTTATTCTTCTCAGTACCTCGACAAGACTGGCCTTGGTGAGGTTGCTTCTGGCTCAGCAGCTGTGAACAGTTCAACCAAGACTTTCATTGAGTACCTCAACAAGACTGCCTCTGCCCTGGTGAAGGATTCTGTGCAGGATCAGAAGACAGGTCTCAATTGGAAGCAGGTCCCGATCGCAACCTTCTGCATGTCCGGTCGTGGCGTCTATGGTAATAACTACCGTTGGCGCATCACCCGTAACCTGCAGTACGAGAAGGACTACGGCATCATGATGTACACCTTCGAGACCATCAACACTGCAGATTCCTTCAATGTTGATGCTACCTACGTTGGTGGTCTGGTGTCCTCTACTCAGTACAAGAGCCTGACTCTGATCAACGATATCCTCGATGATCAGGAGAAGGGTGCTGTTATGATGAACATCCATGTCTTCGATGAGAACGTCGAGACCGTCTTTGACGAGTACAAGAAGTTCCTCGAGGGTCTGGGTGAAACCTGCCCGATTGATTCCGCAGACGAGTTCGATATCTTCACTGGCCATCAGGTTGGTGAGGTCGGCGTCATGGGTAAGATCGACAGCATGGAGATCATCTCTGAGGCTGAGGGTACCGAGGACATCAATGTCGACCGTCTGCAGGGTGTTGCCCTGATGGGTGGTGACGATGGTGCTTTCGCCGGTGACGACGATACAGTTGCTAAGGCAACTACTAAGTGCTACGTGAATGCATTCGCTGGTGTTTACGACAATACGATTCTGTCCGACCGTCGTACTCCCTGTGATGCTATTCTCGACGCTGACTATCCCTTCGAGGCTAAGGAAGTCCTGGCTGAAATGGTCAATACTCGTGAGAGCTGCCTTGCTTACATCGACGCTGGTACTGAGACTACCAAGTCTAAGATGCTGGCTATTCAGACAGCAGGCGGCGAAAAGGATAAGGAGACGAAGCTCGTCCCGGGTGAGATCATTAACCAGTACGCGGCGTTTAACACTCGTAACCTGGTTAAGGAGTTCCAGCACTATACCACGAAGGATCCTGGCACCAACAAGAAGTGCGAGGTCACTGTGACCTACTTCTATGCACAGAGCCTGGCAAAGCACTATAAGAACTACGGTTCTTGGGTGCCGTATGTCAAGTCTCGCTGCCAGCTGTCTGGCCATATCAAGAATTCTCTGGAGCCCGCTGTGGATGATCTGTCCTACGAGTTCAAGGAGATTCTGTACAATAACCGTTTCAATTACTTCGAGACCATCGACGAGAATACTTATCAGCGTGCAGCTCAGAATACTGCACAGCCTGAGAATTCCGATCTGATGGAAGAGAATAACATGAACACGCTGTTTGCTCTGAAGAAGCAGCTTGAGCGTGATTGCTGGAATTCTCTGTACGACTTCACTTCTTCTGAGGATCGTGCCCGCTTCTCTGAATCGGAAAATGCTAAGTTCGCAAGCTGGATTGGTTCTCGTCTGGACACTCTGAGCATCATCTTTGATGCTAACGAGTGGGAGGCTGAGCGTTCCATCGTCCATTGCTACGTTTCTGTGCAGTTCCGTAACCTGATGAAGCGCGTGATCATCGAGATTGATGTGAATAAGCGTAACTTCACAGCATAATAAAACTAAGAAAGGAGCGTGAAGTAGTATGGCTAATGCTACGACTTTCCAGACTAACATTCATAACCATAACATGGAAAACATCACCGACTATGCTCTGTTTCTTGGTGGTCTGAATGTTACTCGCGATTCCCTGCTTCAGTATGACCCTCTGAAGACAGGTTTTGGTCGAATCTTCATGATTCGTACCCCGATCTTTGTCAACAACAAGATCCCCGATAAGATGCGTAAGTTCAAGCACGTGCTTGAGTACGCAAACACTGCCATTACTGGTATGGATAACATCGACGTCCAGACCAATGAGATGGCTGGTGGCTACTCCGGTAAGAAGGTCGAGATTCCCTCGATCGCATCTGACGGTGCAAGCGACCTGACCATCAAGGTCTATGAGTTCTCTGGCTCTCTGATGCGTGAGGTTATCCAGTACTGGGTCAATGGTGTTTCTGACCTTCAGTCCGGTCTGTCTCACTACTACTGTGATGACACACCGAACGATGTGAACTACAACCTGCCTGTTTGCCAGGCTAACCAGACTGCCGAGTTCATCTACGTTGCAACCGATCAGACTGGCAAGAAGGTTGAGTACGCTGCTCTGTTTGCGAACTGCTTCCCGAAGAACATCCAGTTCGAGCAGTTCAACTATCAGGCTGGTGAGCATAACCTGGTTGAGATGGACATCCAGTTCACCGCAACTCGTTATATGAGCCCGCAGATCAATGAGAAGGCAAAGCAGCTGCTGATCAAGCACAATGCCCTGATGAACTCTCTGAACTTCAACAGTGGCTTCACCGATGATCAGCTGTATCCTGCTGGTGATAATGGTACTTACTACGACCTGAACACCGGCAAGCTGGTGAAGAAGTCTTCTCGCCAGAAGGGTACCTTCATTGTGACCTAATAGTTACCATTAGGCTTGGACATAAATCTCATGGTGACTATTCTATGGTCATCTACGATTTTCTCCTTTTATAATATATAAAACCTAGCAGGTATAAGATTGAAATATATCTTATACCTGCTAGGTTCTTTTTACCAGTTACTGGTTATTCTCGTCTCCGGTATCCATATTATCGTCAACATCCTGATTCTCAGGGTTCAGAGGATCTTTCATACCTTCGATATTAGATTTCTGGAAAATCTCTTCGATGTGGTCGAAGTTAAGCATTGCCAAACGATCTTTTGCAAGATTCTTTTTAAAGACAGACACTTGCGCTGCCTTCTTAGGATCATCTGCAAAGTCTTGGCCATAATAAAGACCAGTCAAAAACTCAACCAGAGTATTATGGTTATTCAGAAGATCATTTGTGATATTGCTATTTGCAGACTTCGGCTGTACGAAATTAAACTGGAGGGAGTCAATGACTTGCTCCGGAATATTCGTAGCATACTTACAAATCTGCCGATACAGCTGTGTGATCTGCTCATTATAATCAAGCTGGAACGAAATGACACGACCCTGGAAACGGTTATTTGCAAGCTCTAAAGTCTTTGCGAAATCAGCTTCATTATAGTAGTTAAGCAGAACGTCAGGAACACCAGTGCCAGAGATATATGCTTTCTTCAGCATATCCATCAGATCACCATTGATCTGGACATCCTGGCCGGAAAGAATCTCTGTCTCTATACCACGTTCATTTCCTTTACCAGTAGGCACATACATCTCATTACCCTGGCCAATCTTATTGATCAGAGTCGTATATGAGAACATATCTGCCATGGTAATCTTACGTTCCTGCTTCTTACGAGCAATCTCTTGAATCTTATTTGCCACATTCTTATCAATGCCAGACTGACGAATGTAGTTCACCTTTGTGTCATTACTATTCGTAACGATAGAAAGAATCTTGAAGAGCAGGAGCATCAGATACAGCTTTGCATAGAAAAGGGAATCCTCAATGATCGAGACACCATTACCATGCTCATCTGTATTGATCTTAAACGGAACGATGTATTCCTTCGGAATGAACTGAAAGCGAAGCCGCTTATTATTCAGCTTATAGTAATTCAGCGCTTCTACAATCAGCTTCTTAAACTTCATATTGCTGTTGAGGAACTTCTTGTCAAACGACTTGACAATAGATCCAGCAATGATGTCGATGATATTACGCTCGCCATGATTCATATCATACTTGTCGTAATACATCGTAGAAGTAAGAATACCTGCAAGAGGAGTAATATCATCTTCTTGCACGTAGTAGTAGCCAATGATTTCGTCAGAGATCTTGATGGGAAGAAGATTCAAAGGAGAAATCAAACGGACATAGCAGTCCTGAATATTATTGAACTTCTCGCCAATCTTCTTATTGCCCTGCCGATTCAGTGCTCCATTGGTTTCATAACCATGAACACCAGAATCAATATTCTTCATGACAGAGGCAAACGTGAAAGAAGGAGATTTCTTCTCTTCCGTCATCGTCTTTTCGACGAACTCCTGATAGTATTGACGGTAGGTGTCAACACCTTCCTCAAGCACACACAGAGGAATGGATTCATTGCAAATGGTGATATTCTCCATATAGGATCTCAGCTCAGCAGACATCTGCTTCTGAGCATCACCTTTGGACATATCACTTCGACGAAGAATATCTTCAAAGTCAGGGCAACTCTGTGCAGACTCCATGACGGATTTATAAAGATCAGTCTTATCGAACTTTTTATCTTTCATTCCTTCCATGTAGCACTCATACAGAGTACGACCGGCTGCTTCATTGTATGCGTTGTACTTTCCTTTGCTCTTTTCTTTTGAGAAATCCTCAAAGATTTTAGAGTAAGGAACTGCATACACATAATATTCGCCGTACTCCAGAGAACGAGGAATGATGAATTCCTTAATCTTCTTCTGAAGACCAAACTTCTTTTCCACAGATTCAATGATAGAAATGTAATCCTCTCCTTCTGTGGACATAGTATCGTTCTCAACGCTAAGAGTACGAGACATTGTGCCATCGACAATATCAGCCGAGATAATGGCATCTCGAGTAACAGTAATCGCTTGCTTCAGTTCAACCAACTGAGAAGCAACTTCATGAAGGTCAGCTTGCTTAATCAAACGATTCTTATACTGCTCGTTGAATAAAGCTTGAATCTGACCTTCATCTGTACCAAAGATATCTTCCAGATCTTTTGATGCACCAGCAAGTTTCTTATTATTATCAGAAATCAGTCTGGTAATAAAATTAACGCTGTCGCCGTCTGTACTGGAACGGATATCATGGATTTCGGATTTAACAAGTGAATTGAAGTCTGTGATCAGAGAATCAATCTTCGTGTCCTTCTGAGTACCATAGGTCATCGAACTGAGATTATCCATCAGAGCATTTAAGTTTGCACTGATGTTTCGATTCGTCCGATTAATTCGACCTGCCTGCTGTTTGGTAAGCTGAGGCGCAGAAGATCCAGAAGCTTCGTGGATATGATCGGCCATAGGACTTACTTACACTCCTCTCAAATCTATTTTTTGATATGAAAACATAATGTATCATATGTATTGTCTTAAGCTTACCTTAGTGTTTTCAGCATCATTTCCTGTGGAGTATAGCAGTTAATCATTTAAAATAATTATATATTATAATAGTGAATATGAAGTAAGCAATCGGTTTACTTATATTCATTTGGCCTAGTGTATACTAGGAGAAAATGAAACAACGTGGGATACGAAATCAGCAAAAGCTACATGCGTCGCAGCGAGCAGTACGATCCATTTCATATCATCAAAGCAACGGTGGTCAATGGGTCCGTAAAATACTACGAGGGCTATTCTGAGATGTACGATCGGTTGATCAGCGCTAAGAAGGCTGATCAGCAATGTTCTTCTCTGAATGGTGATGTCATTGTAAAGAGCCCGATCTATAGAACCATCAAAGCCAATAAGAACGTTGTGCTCACGCAGTTCGTTCGTGGCCTCAATCTGGAAACCACCTTTACTCCCGAGATCAACAACGATCTCATGCGCTATACCGGGTTCTCTCCGGAATCGTTCGATGATTTCATGTCTGTGCTTTCCACCGGAAAGAACTACTTGAGAGTTTCGAGTGCGGATCTGTTCGCTACGTCCAACAACGGTGACCAGCTCATTGGCATCAAGTATGCTGACGAGTACAGGGCTATCAAGGATGACGATGACGATCGCACCGAATACAGGAGAATCCACCGTTTCATGAGTAAGGATGGTATTTGCTATTACCTTCTTATGAACGTAGACTGTGTCTACGTGCCGTTCTTGGTTCGTGACTTCGATCCTATGGAATAATCCATGGGATCAAGGGACCTAGCAACCAGCTAGGTATCCCTTCTTTTTTTGTAAAATAAGAACCAAGGTTAACTCTAGTATGAGAAACCTTGGTTCTTATTTTTAGTTTCAGCTATCTTTTCTAACCATCGGGATATAGAAGTTGAACGATTGAACTGAAAAAATACCACAATCGAATCTGAATACGATGAGGTATAAGTCTTTAGAGTATTGTCTTGCACTATACTCTATGATATCAGCTGTCTTTTCCGTAATGAGTGGGAAAGATTCCTTCGTGAGAATAATCGAAGGACCATCTTCCACTCCTTCTGGAATAAAATCAAAATAATCGTTATTCACGAAAATCTTATTGATCGTCGATTCGTCTAGAACGAAATCATACCAGCTATCACAACCAGCAGTTAAATCCTGATAATACTTAAGTCTTGCCAAGACTTTTCCTTTTTCAGAATTCAGGATGACTGGAACTGCTTTTGTCTTGTACTCGTAAAAATCGAATCCATCATTCATCGCTTCTTTATCAGAAGGATAGAGGAGCATCTTAAATTCACGAGCATTCGGAATATGAATGATTCCGTCAATCTCAGGAAGTAATGAGAAGATAGAATCCGTCATCTCCTGCTGTAATTTGATGTGATAGGGATAATCTACATCCAGACTAATGACATCACCAGTCTTTAAGATATAGATATCGTTCATGACACGAATCAATTTGGACAGCATCTTTGCAATCGGAGAACGAATCTCTTCTTCTGGAATATGAACGGTAATCTTACCGGTGAATTCATATTTGAGTTGCTCTCGTAATTCTTCCTCTGATACTCCGAGCTCACTCATAATCTCTTCCATCAAAGGAGTTGCTTTCTTTTTTCTAAGATCTTTTTTAAGCATCTCAGTCAGCTCATCCTGTGGAATTGAGACAAGGTCTGAAATGATTTGGATATATTTCTTCTGTGTATCTACCATTAGTCTCCAAGCTCCTCTTTCATACGCTGGAATACTTCATCGACGGAAGGCATATTAAGCCACTTGCTACCAAAGCTAGTATAATTACCAGTCTGGAAGTTATCAATGAACTCCTTGCTCCCGTCTTTCTCTCCCTCTTCAACGAACTTCTTCCAAGTAATGCCATTCAGAGGAATCTCTCCACCATAGATATCATATTGATCGAGGTCAAGCTGCATTTTGAAAATCAGCGTAGACGGGTCGATATTCATAGCACGAATACTAGAAGGATAGAATGCAGACATATCAAAGTCAACTGCATTGAGGAAGATATTATTGGAAGGCTGACCGTAGATTTCAATACCAACTTTATCATTGTATGTCGGATCAGCTACGAGCGCACCTTCGAAACTCTCATCTTCATCAATCAAGTTTCCTTCATCGTCATACTTCGGTGTAGACTTCGTATCAAAGAGGACGTTGATATTATTTCCAGGAACCAATCCTCTTCTCAAGAAGTTCACGTATTGCACGTTACGAAGAACGACTGTCTGCTTAAAGACCTTTGCATACGGAGTAGCATTCTTATACGAAGAGACGTACAAAGTATCCATATCACAAGTACGGCGTTCGATACCATACTGAAGCAGAACGTCCTTGATGTTGTATGTAACAAACATCTCGAAGTTCTCATATGGAAGAGTCTTAATGTTACCTTCGTCAGAATAATCAAGCTTCGTATCCTTTAGTTCTTTCTGAGCGATGAAATTCAGCTTATAAGAACGAAGTTCGGATGCACCTTTACGGTTTGCTGCATACAGTTCCATTTGGTCGATGAAGTTCGTATAAGAACTAAGAATCATCGTATCATTCTTATTCTTAATTTCGAAGTTCCGATCATCCTTCTTAAAGTAACAAACCTTAGCAGGGAAATCCGGATGACACATTACTTCTTTCGGATCAAGTCCCAGTCGAGTCAGTCGTTCAATTAAGTACGGAATATCGAAGGAAATATTCCAGACAGCAATGAAGTCGAGCTTCAATTGGTTAATAAGCTGGAATAAATGGACGAGCATCTTCTTCTCATCGGTATAAAAGAACTGCTTATACTTCAAATCAGAGCCATAGAAATCATCATAGGTCTCATGAAGCTTCTGATTGAATTCAGAAGTATGAGTAATCATATACTTCTGCTGAGCATGCATATTAGCATACATCTCTTTACGATGAGGATCATTTCCTTCGTACTGTCTACCGACATAAAGGAAAGTGTATACGATGCCATCCCATCCATCAATCAGAGTCACTGCATTGACAGGACAGTCTTGTGCAGAAGGCATTCCCGGAGTTTCGATACCATCAACCTCAATATCAAGGAATCCCTTATGCAGTTTTTTCACCCTATCATTATCGAATTTATTAAGCCACTTTGCTCGATAAATAGGGATAGGGTCATAATCAGAGCCGAACGTATATGGATAAGCATAAATCTTTTTATTCTCTCCATAACGACCGGCTCTCATATTCTCCTTGTAAATCTGAAGCCATTGGCCACCAGCTTCACAAGCAATCTCCTTTGTTACATCTCGATACGGAACGAACCTCTCCACGAGATGATCCATCGGAGCGTAATTTTTACAATAATCATGATCCCGATATTCTTCCTTCTCAAAATAGATAGGAATGACCGGGTTTTTATTTATCATCAAATGCTTCTCACCAGTATCCATATCTCTCCAAATAATATAGAGATAATCGTCTGGCTGATTATTCGCTTTACTAGGTTTCACATATTGAATGTCAATCAACATGGAAGAATCTTTTTTGGGTTTTACTGTATCTACCATATTAGTTTCATTCCTTTCGGTCTTTCGTTTAGTCAACTGTCACAAGGCCAATGAAAAAGGATAGGAAAAACAGATGCATAAGTTTTCTAGGCTTTCCACTAATTACCAACGAAAGGTGGTTTTTATATGAAGTATAATTACGGCGATCTACCTAAAAGCGAAATCGAAGTAAACTCGAAGCGTAAGGTAAAAACGAATCGAGTACAAAGCCTTCTTGACGCTACCGCAGATCTTGACGATTATGGGACAGATGATTGCGTTCTGGCTTCTGATCTCTTGGCGAAAGCTGAGAAAAAGAAGACGGAACGCAATCAATCTGCTATTAAGCAGGAAGATGATGATTTCCAATATTATCTGAATGGAATGAATTCCATGCAAGATGAAGCTGTTGACTTTAGCTTCGGCGTTAAATCTGCAAAGAAGAAAAAGAAGAAGAAGAAGAATAAGCGCTTCAACGATCTTTTTGACTATGATGAAGATGATGAAGGCTATGGCGAGAAAAAGAAGAAAAAGAAAGATGGCCAGCCTATCAATCATAAGAAGGAGTTTGAACCTGAGCTTGCCTTGCTTAGGGACATGCAACTTCAGCAAGCTAAGTTCGTTGACTCGCTCCAAAAGAAGTATGACCAGTTGGAAAGCTCTAAGAGTAGTGCTCGTGGTATTGGTAAATTCACAACCGATCTTATCAATAGTATCAGTACTGCACGTGGTACAAGCCTTCAGATTGTAGATAAGATCATTTCCACAAAGCGTTCTATTGCAGATATGAACTTCAAGGAGCGCAAGGAATTTGGTTCCAATAATACCTCTGAGCAGGCAAATATGGTGAACTACGCTTCTACTTATCTGAAGACCATGATGGAAATGGGTCGTAATAATATTGCTCCTGCTGATTCTTCTACTACACCAGACTATTCTGATGTAAGCAATGATGACGATCTGTTTGATGGTATTGAAGATTCTCTCGGTGAAGAATCTCGTGATGAGGAAACGCTGAAGTATCTTGAATACGAAAATCGTGGCGTAAAGATCAATGTCGTTTGGCATGATGATCTTCCTGAAGATGATCCGGATAAATATGAATTCCAAGCCGTTGATAAAGATGGTGTTGTAATTGATGATTATCCGCTTCCCGAACACACCAGAATGAATATCAACCGCTCTACATCTACTGCTACAGACCTGTATGGTAATAAGTACCGCCTGATAGTCGTCTAAAAACATATAGCTAATACCTGATCTGTCCTTTATTATAACGATATTGGGTAATAATCTTAAAGAAAGGGTGATAAATCTATATGCCGAAGATTGTAAAATCGGGCGTCGTATATGCTGGCGGTTCCACACTGCCGGCGTCAAATGTTTCATTTGCACCATCCGGCACCCGCATTACGTCTACCACAGTTCAGACAGCGTTGAAGGAGCTCACAACTACTTCGAACGGCTCTCTGACTCTGGCCAATACAAGTTCGGGTAGTATCACGTATGCAAATAGTCATGAGATGGTTGTACTGTCTCTGGTCAATGTTAAACTCAAGGCAGCATTGGCAGCAGGTGCATCCGTCTCAATTTCTACGCTTGGTTCTACCATTCGTCCGAAGATTGAAACCTCCACTGTTGTGTTTACGACGGGCATGTGCGGTATGTATGTCGAAGAGACTGAGTCCAGCGCAACGATCGTTCCCAGTAAGGGTGTTATCAACCTGAAACTCTCTTGTACAGCTGCCGGCGCACTGACTCTTACGAACATCTCTACCTACGCTGTAGCTACTGATGCTGTGATTAACGGTCAGCTGGTATTTGTCAAGGTATAATGAGAAGAAAGGAGGATAACACAAATGATTAAAATTAATGACGAGATCATTGCAACCGCTGAACAAAATATCGTTATTACCCAAGCGAATTACGATAAGCTGACGACGGCTGAGAAGAATAATCCGCTGAAGACATACTTCATCTCGGACAGCTCAATCGCAGCTCAGAATCTTGTCGCCAATGCGCCTGCTGCTCAGCCTATGAGCCTTGATGACGACGATTTTGCTGCCAGTGTCGATGATGGTGATGGCACTGTTACTAATGGTAATGGTACCGAATATGTTGTTGCTGACAAGGATGGTAATGTTGTTGGCCCGATGGAAGACCAGGATGTTGGTTCCACTGATTTCGTGGATACAGATCAGATCGGTCTGAATATCGCTGATGCGATCGGTAATGCATCTATGCTGTCTTCTTATGGCGGTGATGGTACTATCATTGGTGCAATCGCTGATCTGTATAAGAGGCTCGGTGTTGAGCCTGATACATCTGGAGCTGATGCAGATGACGCTCCTCTTACCTACAGCGATTATCTTGGCTTGATCGGCGATCGGTCTGTTCTCGATCAGTTCAATATGCCTAATGTCACTGCTGCTCTGATGGATCTGTTTGATCGCATCGCTGATGCAGAGAATAAGGCTGAGATTGCTCGAGTCAATGCTGAGGACGCTATGAAGGCACAGGCCGAGGCAGAAGCTGCAAAGGCTGCTGCTGAGAAGGCTCAGAAGGAAGCTGAAGAGGCTAAGGCTGAGACTGAAAAGGATCTGGCTAATGCAACCAACCGTGCCGACAATGCAGAAGCCTCTGCATCTGATGCATGGAAGCAGCTCCATGACACCACAGAAGAGCTCAATGCTGAGAAGACCAAGAACGAGCGTCTCCAGTCCGAGCTTGATGCCGCTAAGAAGTCTGAGGAGAATAAGACAGAAACGACAGAGCCTGGTGAGTCTACTGGTACGGAAACAACTGCACCCAGTGAGTCTACAGACACTACCGAGTCTGGTGAGACGACTGACGCCAATAAGGGTGACACAACTCCTCCCGAATCTACGGATGAAACCACTCCTGGTTCCTCCGAGGATAAGTCTACTTCAGAAGGCGAGTCCACTGATACTGTGACTGGTGAACCAGATGCATCCACTGAGACAACCGAGAAGGGTGAGTCTACTGAAGCATCTGGTACCACTGATCAGTCCTCTGAGACCACAGAGTCTCCTGAAGAGACTACGACTGAGAATAAGTCCGAAGAGACTGTCGAAACTCCTTCTACTGAATCAACCGAAGAGCCTAGCGTAAAGGAAGAGACTCCTTCCGATACTACGATTCCGACTACTGAGGATTCAGCACCTGTGTCAAGCGATGAGGAAAAGTAATCTTTATCCTCTAACTTGAAAAGAAAATCCCTATGGAATACACTATAAGTATCCATAGGGATTTTCTTACCTAAGAAAGCATAATCCAGACTACTGTAATCTAAGACCTTACAGTAGTCTGGATCATCATGAATTTGCCCGCGCGTGTTAACCGACTGAGAAATTTGAAAGAAGAAGGAAAATCATTACTAACCAATTGTTTTTGATTATATATTATAATTATAGTGAGTGGATGAAAAGAAGCTCATGAATATAAAACTTGGAGGAATATCTATGACAACGAATTTATGGAAACGAATTAAGCAGTGGGCTACCAGAGTACGTGTACGTTATTCCAAGCATGATGATGGCTTATATCTCTTCTTCAGAAAAGATGAGAAGAGCCCTTACGAAATGAATACTGTGTATATCACTTCGTGCATCAATCAGGCAATCACTTCGAAGGTACGCCGTGGAGGCAGATACGTAGATCAGGATACCGTCTGGACTATAGACGGTAAGACATCAGTCATTTCTTTTCCGAAAGGTGAAGATACTGTCCTCTATATTCCAAAAGCAAATCGGATTACAAAAATCACTGTAGCCGATACAAGCATTACAAATCCTTTGTCGGATTTCGGCTTGATGACTTCTCTGGAATATCTGGACGTCAATTGTACTGATGTCTATGGAAAATTCTCCGACCTTAATAAGTGCGTCTTCCTGCGGTTCCTTAACATCAAGAACACCAATATTTCTGGATATACTTCCGATGGTGCAAAGTTTCTTATCAATTTGACAGACGTAGAATATGACGAGGGAAAGGATCTGTAAAAGTTGAACGCTAACGAGAGAAAGTTCATAGAAGAACTTAATGCAAATCCAAGGCGTAGTGTGAAAGGGATGAAGCGTCTTATTCTCCGATATAAAGTGCCAAATCAATCAATCATCCATGACATCAATTTTGAGATTTGCTTGCGGCACGATATCTTCGGAGATAAGAAATTTCGTTCACCAAAGGTATTCATTTATCACAGCAGCAATTGTGTCCTCTGGTCTGATGAAGGAGAATCCGATAAAGCAATGCATGTATTTCGAAAGAAATGCCTGCGGACGAACTATGTGGTTCGTTTCTCCATTAAGCCAATGAATAATGACGTATGCTGCGTTGGATTCTTTGGTGATATCGAATACATTGACTATTTATCCCTCCTCGATCATATCACTGTGGAGTCCGAGTATATCGGAAATCTTGAACGGCTTGAAAGCCTGATCGTCAGTCCGAACTGTTTCATTGAGAAGTTCAATATGAGTGACATCAGTGACACAATCCGTTTCATGAAACTTGATGGTGATATTCACAAAGCCAAGGATGGCAATATAGAGAAACTTGTACGTTGCACTCAACTTCGGAGTTTGTATCTCATTGGAGCTGGGTATACTGGCAACGTGGTTGGACTGCTTACATGCAATAATTTAAAGAACGCAACGATTATCGCTCCTAATGTGGAAGGTATTGAAGGCATCTCTCAAGAAGATTATCCAAACACAATTCTTTTTGAGACTGGCCAATACTGGATCAGTATGATGCGGTAAAGAAAAAGACAACGGATTTCAAATATGATTTCCGTTGTCTTTTTTGTAGTCTTAACGAATCTTACCGATTTCTTTCCAAGTCATAACGCCACAGATGCCGTCAGCAGTCAGACCGTGCTCAGCCTGGAACTTCTTAACAGCAGCAACTGTTGCAGGACCGTACTTCCCATCTTCAGCAATACCAAGGCAAGACTGAAGCATAATGGTTGCAGTCTTATTTGTATCGCCCTGAGAAGTAGGAGATACTGTGGGCATGAAGTTCTGAATGTAGTTGTACTTTGCACCAGAACGGCAAAGCCACTTACACGGAGACGGGCGTGTGTCAACGTGGACAACCTGCTCAGAAGGCTTACGATGGTACATACCAATACCACGGAAACCAACTTCCTTTGCAAGCATACCGAGCTGAACACAAGTCAGGCCCTGAACCCAGATATCAGCTGCCATACCTCTCGTATGAAAGCCTCGACCAGAGCCGCCAACTGCCTTATCATGAGCAGGAGAGCGATACCCAGAATTGATGTTGATAGCCTTACCGCCAAGACGACTCCGAAGAGTCTCAAGGCGCTGAACCAGTTCATCATCAACAAGGACAGTCTTGCTCACGCCGTTATCCTTACATGCAAATTCATGCAGTGCAAAATGACTTGAAAGATTTACATCCGGTGTACGAGGATAGGTCTTTACGTTACCCATAATATATTACTCCTTTCATCGTCACAGAATTAAGTATGTGTTACGGGGTCTGGGGTCATGCAACAGACATATAATACTTGCATGACAGGGTCACACCTTCATGCATTATTGAATCTTTTGTAAGCGAGGTAACGACATGGGCTTATTCAACATGGATTCTGGTGACCTCGCCAAAGCGATTGGACAGGCGCTCATCTATCTAATCGCTTCTGGCACGATCATCGAGATTTCTCCTATTAAGTTCAACCCAATTACAATGATTCTCAAATGGATGGGAGACAAAATGAACTCCGGTCTTAAAACGGAATTGGATGCGTTAAAGAAAGCTCAAGAGGAGCAGAAAAAGGATTTTCAGGATTTTAAAGTCGCTCAATACCGATATGAGATTTTTCAATTTGAGAGTGAAATTCGAGATAATAACGATCGCCACACTGAAGAGCAATATAACCATATTCTCGAACAGTGCAAGAAATACGAGGCTTACTGTGTTGATAACGATATTCCGAATGGTAAAGCAGAGATGGCTATCAAACATATTCGCGATGTCTGTTATGACCATCTTAAACATGATTCCTTCGAAAAATGATTTTATTAATGTAGTAGCCACCAGAACGCAAGTAAGATCCTATAAGAAGAAGAATTGTTGGGCCTTGCTGAATGAAGATAAAAAATATATTGGAATAGCAGTTGGTATACGGGTTGATATCAACTACTATTCCATCATATTGCCAAAAAAACATACACATAGAAACTCTAAGGAGGGATGGCTATGGGATACGATACAAAAACAATCCGTGTATTTCATACTCATATCGAAATATCTCCCTATGAAAAAGGTGAAGAATTCAAAATCGAAAAAAGATTTTGTACATGGGATAATTTGAGACACCGCTATGTAAATGGTGTCTATCTGATAAAAGATGATAAACTGTATCTTCCGAGAGGTATGGACGTTGCTTATCTTGAGAATTACTTCAATACAAAAGCAATTATGGTATATGACCATGATCCATACCGTACATTCAAAGATGCAAATATGACGGTTGCTCCAAGAGATGATTTGCAGAAAGACTGTATCAATTTCTTAACTGCAAGTGGAAAATATTCTGGATTTTCTGTATCCAGTCAACAAGCATTGATTCTTCAGACTGGATTTGGAAAAACGTACTGCATGGTCCATGCAATCATTTCCATGAAAGCAAGAACTATGATCATTACAACACAAGATAAGATCAAAGAGCAATGGATTAAAACGTTCCATGAGAAAACTGATATTGATCCTGATAGACTCATCAATATCGTTGGTAGTGGAACGATGGATGAAATTATTGATGGTTCCATCGAAGGAGACATCTACTTCGTTAACCATCAAACTCTTCAAACTTATGCTCGAAATAAAGGGGAAGATGCTTTAAGAGAATTCTTCCATGAAGTGAAAATCGGAATCAAAGTATATGACGAAGCGCATCTTTGTTTCCGAAATGTCATTTATGTAGATTACTTCAGTGATACTGTAAGAACCTACTACCTGACAGCAAACTTCACTCGAAGCGATGATCAAGAAGCTCACCTCTATGAACGATGCTTTGCATCTGTCTACCGTTATCGGTCAAATAAAGCATTGGAAGAAACTTCTACTGCTGTAAGTAGGAAGCATATCCTCTATTACCCAATCACTTATCGTTCCAATCCAACTCCGTATTGGAAAAAGAAATGTGATACGTATAAAGGATTTAGCTCACTACTATTTGCAATGTGGGCATTTGACGAAGACCCAAAGAACTCTCTCATGAAAGTTCTGTTACAGGTGTTTGAAGAAGCAAAGAAGCACAAAGGAAAAATTCTTATCACAGTACCGAAGATTGATAATATCAATTATATCTGTGAATACTTTAAGAAGCATCCTGAAATTTTGGATGGAAGAAGCATTGGCACAATTCATTCTAAGAATAAAAAAGAAGAGAATGAAATGGCTAAATCCAGCGTGGACGTCATCATTTCTACGATCCAGAGCTGTGGTACTGGCGTTGATATCAAAGACTTAAGGTCTATTATCAACACCACGCCATTCTCATCTAAAATTATCGCCAATCAATTATCTGGTAGATTGCGTGAGTATAGTCCGACAGACGATACCTACTTCTACGATTTGATTGACATTGGATTTGAACCTTGCGAAAGACAGCTCGTCAATAAACTTCCTATTCTCCGAGCAAAGTGCAAAGGTGTTTTTCAAAAGAGCATCATTCCATAATTACAAAAAAGAAGGAGCCACCGAAAATGGTTTGGCTCCTTCTTTTTTATTTATTTCACCGGAGTGATTGCTACGACGATGTCGTATTCCTGACGGAAAGCTCCGTTGAAATATCCGTTATGCTCAGAGGGAAGGGACAGATGCACGAGACATTGTGTCATAGTGCCAGCATTTAAGTTGCTAATCAACTTAATGAGAGACCTGGTATCCGTGATGATCTCTTCGCACATCCGATCGGCGGTGCAATAATCGGCAATCTCTTCTTTCTTAACCACAGAGAGCTTGAAGAACTTCGAAGAGAAGCCAGAAGCGTTGTGCCAGATCATTGCGTAATAGCCATCGGTTCCAGGGCAGGCGTCCATACCAGAGCTGCAAGGCACGATGGTGTAAACTGTATCATCGCTCTCGTTATAGACTTCTTTCGCAATGATCTGATCTGCGAAAAGCTTGTAGTGATCAACCACGTTATCAGTCCTTTCTTGTGACAGGAGAGACAGGCTTGAAGGTAACGATGACGCCATTCTGTTCGGGAGCTGTCACCTGAATCACCTCATCAGAATCACACGCATCCTTCAGCATTTCAGGGTTGAAGCCATCCAGAGTGATAGACTTCGGCTTCTCGAAGATAAGATTCCGGACAACGGAGCCGAGCTTCATCGGGTTATTCATCATCTCAATCATGAGATAGTGGAAGCTATCACAGGAGAATGCGACGACCTTGTTATCATTCAACTGAGCGGATGCTTCAAAGATTCGTTCCTGAAGCTTTCCTTCGCTGTCCCGGTAGATCATATTGAAGGTGTTGTAAAACTCGTCACCGCGCTCCTCGCTGCGATCATCATGAACTGCCGTGTGGTTGTAGAACATGTAGTTCTTATCGCTCCCCTTAACCACGTAATACTCACCAGAAAAATATTCCATCATTTTAGTACTCCTCCTTTTTCATATAGCCGGTATTGAACCCATACAGATACGGGTCCGCGTTGAATTTGATCGGAATGTAAGTGCCAGGGAAAGCCTGGATGATATTGCGAATATTATCCACATTGGAGAAAATAACTTCGCAGATATCGGCGACGTTAATCTTACCCGATTTATGTAAGATCGTATCATACCCGATATGCATCGTAAAATGCTCCATACGCCGATCATCTCGAATTTGATAGGTGATATCCGCAAAGCCGTCCAGGCTGATATCAAACTTATCAGAAGAGATTATGACATAACTTCCCATACCATCATAATCTTCAATGACAAAGCGGTCGTTTAGCCCACGTTCGTTTTCAGTAGACTTGCGTTCACGTTCTACTCTCATCCTCAAATCACTCCTTTCACATTGAAGATAATCGTAACCTGCTTCTCTTTACCGTCGATATCTTTTTCTGCAAACTTAATCCGTTTACCGGAAATAGGATGCTCATTGATGAGAGTGAAAACTCCCAAAGATTCGTTTGTGCGCATCGCATCATAGAACATCTCAGCAATGAAACCAGCATCAGAGATATTCTCTCCGATGATAGTCATGCCAAACGTATCCTTGAACTCACCTTCGGAAGATTTGGTGGTGACGTCCATGTCGCAGCATGTGCTGAAAATGTCCTGCCGGATATTATGGAAGGAGAAATAATATTCCTTCTCCTTCCTTTCTACCATGACAGTTTGCATGTCTTCCAGCAAATCAATTTGATTACCGTTAATGATCATTTTTTAAACTCCTTTCAATTTGAACGATTTCGGCATATAAATTTTTCACATCCTTTCTGCCTATCATAATTATAATATATCATTAAAAAAAGAAAGTTGTAAGAAGCCATACAAGAACCAACTTTCTTCTAATACTAATTACAGATTAATGGGAATCTGTAACGAGTATTCAATCGGAGGCTTGATGTAAATCAAGTTCTCTCCGCGAGCCGCGGCTTCATCAGCTTCCCATTTAGAGACATATCTAAATGCTCCTCCTGGAAAAGTGAGTCTAGCCATAAGCTCGGCTTGGGTTATGGTCATAGAGGGATAGAAACGTGCAGTTGTCTTAATCATAAGTGATTTTCCTTTCATGTATGAAAAATTAACTGCGATGGATTTAAGTTTCCATTCCTCTATGGCTTCTTATGTGTATAATATATCATTATAAAACAAGACCAGATACTAGAATCAATAGTATCTGGTCTTGTTTTCACTAAAGACATTAGCTTAAATCAACTATTAAAGAATGGAGGTAAAATCACATGTTTATCTTCTTTGAAAATGCTCAAGATGATTATGATATTGAGCCGATGTATTTTTCGGAAGCATCGAGTGACTCTCTCACATACATTATCAAAGATGAGCTTTACCCAAAGATTGATGCTGTCCTTTCCACAGATCAAGGAAAACGGAATTTCAATAATATCATTGGTAGATATGTAAGCCGGAATAATGATAAACTCACAACATCCGGACCGCAGTATCTAATCCCGTTTACTATGAAAGACAAACAGGAGTATTTCGATCTTTTCAGTGTATCTGATACAGAAGTTGCTGCTTTGGTTGATAAGATCACAAAGCAAGTAAACGATAAGGCTAACTGGAGACTGTTTAAGAACAACCCCATTTTCTTCATCTTCTATTGCTGTATTCGTTATGCAACTCTGTCAAAAGATGCGAAGCTTCTGAATAGTGCGTTGATTGCAATGGCACTTTCTGTGTATCCGTCTATCTTCGCAAAGTATTTCCGATATGAACCGAATCCAAATATCATGCAGTATACCATTGATAATCTGAGTAATCGGTTTATTATCAAGAAATCAAATCACATCTTTGGCACACTTACGTACTCCATCCAATCTTCTTGGAAATTCCATGAGAAAGATTTTAGTCGTGGTGCAGACCAAGACGTCATTCGATTCATTCAGCGTATTCGAAATGACCAGAATAGTCTACTGAAAAAGATCGCAAATGCTTATCAGACAAACTATAAGAAAGGTCTATACGTCACAACGCAAGTGGATGCATACGACGATAATATCAATGTGGATAATGTCAATAATACCAATAAAGTTGAGACACTATCAAACAAGATCGTATTGTCTATGCTGACAAATGGCGTTGACCTTCGTATTGCAGATTTTGCTTCAAATGCTGCACAGGTATCAAAGCTTGATCTTCGGAACTACATCTCTCTGATAATCAATGAGAAGGAAAGCGAAACTATGAAAGAATTCATTTCTAGTATTCTTTTCCTTTATCTCTATACTGATTCTCATGAGCCTGATGAAATCAGATCCAAAGAATTCATTGGATATGCTCTTCAGCTGTTTAAGAAAACCAACTCGAAGGATAAGAACGTCACGAATATAAAAACTACTTTGGATAAATGGGGAACTTCTTCTGGTATTTATCGGAAGTTCAGTCGTTCCGCTACAAGAGTTGACTATACAAAAGCAATCTTTATGTATTTCATCCTTTCCATCCAGATGTATAGCTAAAAAAGAAGACTACATGGAAATCCATCCAATGTAGTCTTCTTTTCTTATTCGCAAGTCAGTTTGTCAAAATCTCTTGCATCCGTTCTGATGTCATACTGGCTATACATTCCGTACGGAATGCACATAGAGCAACCAAGTGCCCAGTCGAGATGCAGAAGCAGCAGGAACTTATCAGAGAAACCTTCACTTTCAAGAATAAGCTTCCTGAACTCCTTATACGGGCCATGTGCATAAGTTGCATATTTGACATTCATCTCTGTATCGTCAACCATGTCAGATCCAAAGCACTGAATCATGATCTCCATATCGGGATTGATGATAAATTTATCATCAATAACCTTTGCGCAAAGAATAGGTGCGTCATGCAACCACTGTCCCTGAATATGGCAGACTTCAGCCTCATCATGGAAAGGCTGTAATAATTCCTCATCATCTACACGGCCATACTTTTGACGGACTGGCCAGATAATATCACGAACCGGCCATTCTTTCTCCCAGCATTCTTCGTCAAATCCAACAAACTCATGCTGTCTGTAATAATCATCAGCATACAGTTTAAATTCTTCTTCGGTAGTCATATTTCATTCTCCTTTTTATGTGACAAAAATAAGATTACGCCCTGTCTCTTTGATATAGAGTAGAGCGTAATCTTATTTTTAAACTTTATCAGGTTGCAGGAGTGAGAATCTCATCATAGGGATTCGAAACTGTCTGAGCCTTTGTCTCAGTATTTGCGTCCTCAGAAGGAACCTGAGTCTTCTCAGAATCAGTTGACTCTGTCGGATGCTGTGTATCGGTAGCATCAGGCTTCGGCTTTTCTGCAGTATCAGGTGACTCTGTCGGATGCTGTGTATCGGTAGTATCGGGCTTCGGCTTTTCTACAGTAGCCTTGGCAGCAACCTCGGGAAGAGAAATATTCACGACCCAGCCCATGTATGTCTTACCAAACATCTCACGAGCATTGCCACCAACTGTGAACTTTGCAGTCTTGCAGACGCTAAGGGCACTCTCCATCTCATCTGCGACAAACTCTTCAGTCTGCTTCTTAGCAACAGCATCAAGTGTAGCCTCTGTCACCTCGTATGCAACACCGGAGCCAGCATCAATGGTATAGATGGTGATATTGCAAGCATCGGCATGCTTACCAGCCTTAACAGCAGCTGACCATGCAGCCATCTTTGCCTGCTCATCAACCTCACTGGGAGTGAGCGCATCCATGTCGATATGGCCACCCTCGGTAATAGTACCAAGAGCAGCATATACCTTTGCAGCAAGATCCTTCTCATTCTTGCCAGCGCCATTCATTGCAGAAGCGATGGCACGATCAATCAGATTCTTTGCCTTGTATGAGACAGAGGTGGGATCAACACGAACCGGAGGGTTGATGGGCTTAGGAGTCTCGGGCTTCTTATGAGTCTCGTCGTAATACTTCGGATCGTCATAAGTCTCCTTGGACTTGATGCACATGAAGATGCGCACCTTATTATCCATATCGTAGTAGTTCTTCACGATATCCCAGACAGCACCCTTGTAGATAATGAAAGACTGCATTGCAGATGTGCCAGTCTTATCGGAAATACCAATCTCCCATTCAGCAGGAAAATCAACCAGCTCGCCACGCATCTTTTCAATCGCAGTAAGACCATTACCGTAGTCATTGGTCTCCGGATCCAGAAGCAGAAGCTTCATAGCCATAGCCATAATTATTATCTCCTTTCATTTTCAGGATCATAGAAATCCTTTTGCTTAATCAATTGTGCTTAAATAAGCCGGTGACGATTTCTTTCAGTTTCTGGAATGCCCAGATAGGATACAGAATCGCCATCATAATTCCGATTGCAAGATAAAATCTGATCCAATCGAATGTATTGGCATTGTCCATCCATTCCAGCTCATCATAATAGTAGCTGTTAGGCATACTCATTCTCCCCAGAAATTCTTCCTAAACCACATATAAATCTTCTTAATTACCCGACGAATAGCATATTGGCGTTCTCTTCGAGTTTCATTTGCATTACGACTGAGCATCAGCATATACGTGATGTATTGAAAATAGCACAGATATGCGCCAACTGTGATCTGTAAAAGCGTAACCCACCCGTTGTCTTCTTTCATAAATCAATTCACTTCCTTTCGTGATAAAGTAAATTAATTTAGTGTGGATGGAAAAAAGAAGGATGCCTAACTGGTTGTTAGGTCCTTCCAAGAATGAACACGAGTTATTTACTCATGAGATTCCTCTTCTTCAGCAGGAGTTTCTTCCGTAAGAACTTCTTTAGGAGCTTCCTCCGCAGGAGCTTCGTCAGAAGACTTTTCTGCGTTGACGTTCTGTACGAGATCTTCAAACGAGCCCATCCACTCCATCGTTTCCTTGTCAGGAATAACATGCTTGCTATCGGGAGAAGTTGTCTCGGCGGCCACAGTGTCATCTTTAGCATTGTCCAGATCGGCCTTTGCCTTAGAGATTTTATTGGCAAGCTCTAAGTACTTCTTACGAAGCTTAGCAAAGCTGTTGAGGGGGTCGTCCAAAATGGAAACCCCGCAATCAGCCACATACGAGAACGGGTCAACCTCAAAGCTGTCATGGTCAACGATGAGCATCGCGTAATCATCGTACACCTCAACGGCCAATTCGTCGCAAATGCCTTCCAACGCAAACTTAATGCCGTAAGCAATATTCGAATGACGCGTAGATTCATTCATTGCCTTACTGCAAAGGTTATCTGCCTGACGATTTACCCACGGAAGTTTCTCGGCATCGTCACCTTTCAGCATCAGTTCTTTGATATGATCATCGAGATAACTGTACGCCTGAGCTGTCGCCTTCTCAGACATGAAGCGCACGATCAGTTTCTCCTTATAGGAATCCATCTCGCCATGGAAGATTTTCTTAACGTCTTTCTTTTTCATACTTTTATCTCCTTATTTCTTCTTGATGATATCAAGCACTGTTTTCGCGTTCACAGGATACCGCCTTGGCTTTTTCTTAAAAGCCTTCACGATATTCTTTCCAATCCGATTTTGAAATTTCATATTTCGATTTCACTCCTTTCATATATATATAATATATCATCTATACCACGAGTTCATTTCGGCAACCTGATGTACCTTAGTTTTCAAACTCGTGTATTTCTGATCATGAGAGAGGTAGAACAAGTCGCTGATGACCTCGTATATGCTTTGGATAGTTGCGTGAGCATACGAAACGCATCCAGCAGCATTTGTCAAATAGAATTCACCGCTTCTGGAATCATTCGGATCAAGGCGGAAATAAAGTTTACCGCCCTCCGTGATCCGAGCAAAGATGTGGATATATTCATTCGGAAGAATAGTTTGTATTACTGATCCGTCATGAATATATCCAATGAAAGATTCTGCCATTTCTTTTGACAGCCATAACCCGGAATACTTCATTCTGCATCACCACCAATCACGTCAGCCTTCGAGCCCTTGTTCTTGCACCGCACGTAGGAGGATACCAACACGGTTCTGCCATCTTTATAATGGCGATAGTAACCACGAACGATATGGCGATAGCGCATTTCATGATGCTTTTCATCAACGCAAGTCGCGTTGATATTTCTACGAATCGTAGCTTTATCCAATGCATCAATGATAACCGGGCTAGTGTCAGTGCGGTCAGAATGCAGTTTCTTCGTCTCCTTATGAGTCTCATCCACAGGCAACGAAGTCGTGCGAGTTTCATGCCGAGTAGGCTTTCCACGGATCACACTAAAGAGCATCGCAGCTAAGAAGTCTTCGATCTCATTAACGATGATCTTAAAAACGTCCGTCTTATAGATTCCAAAGTTCATATTTGGCAAGACAAAATTCTTGTACGTATACGGATTTCCAGCTACGGAATACCATATATTATGAAAGCTGGTTTCTCTATAAAGAATAAAATGGACGACGGTTTTTTCGCAGCCTGCAGAAACCGGAAGGATATCATCAAACAGGTACAGATCTAATTCGATCTCATGGGTCTCTTTATGGATAGCAAATCTTATGATGGACTTTTTATACGAGTATTTAAAGAGTCCATACTTGATTTTGCTCTTTTCAGCAATATCATAAATCATACTGCCGAGATACATTCCTCCAGCCGAATAGTGCACGGCTTCGCTCAGTATATCAAGCATTGTATCAAACCACGAATTGATATAATCCATAGTGATCTCATTTTTGATGATGATACTTCTGAGCGAAGTCAGGTCACGTTCCGACAAAGGATATGCGCCACCCAAAATTTGACGTCTTTGCATTGTCTCTACAACTCCTATTCTTTTATTTTTCACGTATTTTTCAGATAAGCCACGTATTTTTACAACCTTTCTTTTTATATTTATGGCTTTCCTATACCTTTATAATATATCATTATAAAATAAGACTAGGCAGCTTAATTTCATCCTGAAAACAGAATGGTAAGCAGCCTAGTCTATTACACATTAAACGAAAGGAGATACATCGTTATGGCGTTAACTCCGCAAAAACGAAAGAAGATGGAAGATCTTATCTATAAGGTGTTTAATGCTCTTGATAAGACCGGTGCAAATACGAAGCACTACAAGTCCATCTTTGATACCATGACGGATGCTCAGTTTGATAAATTCTTCAAAGAATTTTTTGCAAACCCGAACGAGTATCTGATTCTGAATATCTGTGACTATCAGATTGATCTGAAAGTTCCTGACATCGAAGATGCAGCAAAGGTACTTAACGTTCCTCTGTTTGAGAGAATTGCATTCCCTCACTATACGATGGATAAGAATAATATCATCGTTTCAAAAGAAGCAGTTCCTGTCGGATACTGCCATGTGAAACGTACACAGCAAACGGTTGCAAAGAAGAACGGTCTGTCTACTACAGCAGATGCACGTTCTTCTCTTACTGGTCAGGTTAGTGGCGCTGATAAAAACGGCCGTGAATCTGACCTTGAAAACTCTATGCTTATCAGCATGAATATGAAGGATACGTTGAAAGAACTCAATGGTCCTCGTGCTGATGATATGGTTATGAAGCAGCAGATGTATACTGCAATCAATACGAAGGGTTATGTCTCTCTGGAAGATATGGAATCTTCTCCTGAGAATAAAACGACTCTGAATACAGTTGACGTATACCTACTTGGTATGGGTCTTAAATCTGATCTGGTCACTCGTGGCTTGATGGTTAATAAGACTCTGAAAGAGGAGGGTTAAGGATGCCTAGACCTGCTCGAAAAATCACAGAAGCAGAAAAGAAAGAACTCCTGGAATTAAAACCGGATGATCTTACTTTCACAAAGCTCGTCTATCTCTTCGGAGATACAACAGATGCTCAGAACGCTTTTAGTGGAGTTAAGAAATCCAAGTTCAGCACTTGGGATGAAATGACACTGGATCCTTCTGAGTATTTCGTAAAAGAGAAAACGAAGACAACTGTCGGTAGATTCATCTTTAATAAATATCTGATTGAGCGCTTTGGATTCCAGAGTGTTCTTGGATATGTGAACGAGCCCGTCACTCAGGGTAAATATGAGTCTATTGAAAGTCAACTTGCAAAGGCTCTAATTGATGATAAAATCAGCATCAATGATTTCTATGACTATTACGATTACCGTGATACTCTTGGAATGCAGCTGAACTCTGTCATCACAACTTCTTTCAGTGAGAAGACAATCGCATGTCCTCCTGAGATTGCTAAGCGAAAAGAAGAGCTCTTCAAGAAATATGATGATAAGCTCAATGCGGGTGACATCGTTACTTCCGAGAAAATCGAGAAGGAACTTACCAGTGAAGCAAAGAAGCTTCTTGGAGATGATCCCGGTATGGACCTTTATAATTCTGGCGCACGTGGTAACTTCGGTAACTACAAGAACATGATGCTTTATAAGGGCGCTACCATGAATAATATTACTGGCGAATATGAAATCGTCAGGTCGTCTTTCATGGACGGTATCACAAAGCAAGACATTCCTTCTTTCGGTACATCCGTCGTTTCTGGTGCATACCCGAAAGCAGTCGGTACCGCTGAATCCGGTTACCTTACAAAACAGCTTCTGGCAGCAATGCAGGGCGAAGTTCTTGATGAGCACGGTAGTGATTGTGGGACAAAAAAGACCATTTCCTACATTATGACCCCGAAAGATACTCGTGACTTTGAGTATCGGTACATCGTAGAAAATGGTAAGTATGTCTGCTTGACTCCTGATATTATCGGTAAGTATGTCGGTAAACCTATCAAGCTTCGTAGCCCTATGTATTGCAAGGGAAAGCATATCTGCAACATCTGTGCAGGAGAACTGAACTACAAGCTGGATAACCTGAATATCGGTCTTGGTTGCCCTCAGATTTCCACAAAGCTTCTGAAGATGGGCATGAAGAAATTCCATACAGCTAACATCAAATCGAATCAGATTGATCCGGATACAATGCTCTTGTAATCATTCTCATTAGAAAGCGAGGTGAATACGTATGGATACACAACGGCTTCATGATTATGAGCTGACAGACGATGAACGTCATGATCTCATCTATGGACATCCGATGCATTACATCCAAGCACAAACATCAGCTGCCCATACCTATGGAAACGTGACAGCATTCGTTCAGAACTGGCTCATCAATCTTTTCCCGAAAGACTTCTTCAAAACAATCCATGTCAATAGTAAAATCGCTCATGCTCAAATGAGAAGTACTCCGAAAGAGTTCTTAAAGAAGCAGCCTCCCATGTTTGTTATCCGTCCCCGTATTGACTGGGATGATGACAGTAGATTCCTTCGTGGAACTCCTCTGGTTGAACGTCAGGGCGACCTCTATATGATGCGAGGTGGTACGAACTTACAAGATTTCATCTGGGATCGGAATTCTCGTACTGCAATTAAGTATCAGATGAATCGTAGTGTATTGAATTTTGACGTCATCCTGATATTCAATACGATGATTCAGCAGATCAACTGGGCAAACTACTTCAAGAACTCAGTGCGATATGAGATTCCTTTCAATCTCCAGACATGTCTTGAGAGTTACATTCCGCCCGATCTTCTTGCAAAGTACTCTGAGCTTATCAAAGTTCCTATGCGAGATGAAGATGGAAGTACAGCAAAGTTCTTGAAGCATCTGAATTCTACATCCGTTACTCCCATCACTTACAAGTTGGAAGGAGCAACTGGACATGAAGAATTCTATCGGTACTATCCAGTCAACATCGACACGATCATCACAAACTTCAATGTTGACGAGGGCGATAAGGTAAACCAGGTTGGTGATACCTACAAAATCAATTTCAGTATGCGCTGTGAATTTTACTCGACAGGTTTCTACTATATCTTCAGTGACGATATTAAAGAAAATAGTATCGTTACTTGTGATGACAGCGGAAATACAATCGTTCCGATTTTCACAGATGTACTGACAGAAGATGACGTAAATCTTCCTCTTGGGTGGACTTTATATGCATCTCCGTCTTGTAGACTGGAACAGATGGATGATGAAGTTGACCTTAGCACTCTCTTCAATGATAGTCTGAAGAAAGTCCTCAACTTCCACTTTGAACGAGGAATTCCGACAACGGATTTCTTCAAGATGAAAGTTCGGAAGCAGGGTCGCTTGATGACTCCTGATAAGGATTACTCATTCGACTTCAATACTCTCACGCTGAAATTTCATCATCAAAGCACGTACTACACGTACAAAATCATCATCCAAATCAATGTGGATTATATCAATAATCTCATTAAGGAAATCTATCATCTGTCATAACGACAGTAGAAGACGCTATTATGTAACCTTTCCATATTACATAATAGCGTCTTCTTTGTATATATAAACCGCCCAATATCTCTCCACCTTCCATCCGTGAGATATCGGCAACGGAGTACAGGATGGACTTTATATAGCTTTTGACCATAAGGTCAAGAAGGAAGAATGCTCATATCCGCCGGAAGTTCATATACACGAAAATTGTTATGATACATCACCAGAGCGCAAACGTTTTCCACTATATTCTTTAGGAGGTACAATGAAGATGAAAAGTCCCGTTTTCATATCAAAGATATTTCTGACGTAACCACATTACTCTTTCCAAAGAAAAATCTATAGCTATTAAATCCATACTGATTAAGAACATCTTCGTAGTTCAATCCAGTTAAGGAGTTACTAACATGTTATTCATCTAAAAACCATCCAATATGAAACCACTATAGAAAAAGGTGAAAAACATGAAAATCTTGTATTTGAAACTTACGAATTTCATCAATATCGTGACTGCATTCAATACAGAAACGATTGAGATTGATTTCAGTAAGTCTAATAATAATGTCGTATTGCTTACTGGACCAAATGGATCTGGTAAAACTAGCATTTTAAGTTGCTTACACCCGTTTCCTACAAATGGTAACATGGATGTACGCAGCGATAACCCAATCATCGTTCCAAGAGAAAATGGATATAAAGAAATCCATATCTCTGACGGTGACGATTTATACGTCATACAGCATTTCTATACCAGAAATGGCGATAAGCATATTATCAAAAGCTATATCCAGAAAAATGGTGTAGAATTGAATGAGAACGGAAATGTCACTTCTTTTAAAGAAATTGTGGAGAAGGAACTTGGACTTGAGCAAGATTATATGAAGCTCACTCGTCTTGGTAGCAATGTCACAAATTTCATTGATATGAAAAGACAGGAGCGAAAGAACTTCACTGGTAAAATCATCAGTGAAGCTGACATTTATCTTTCCTACCATAAGAAAATTATGGCAGATAAGAATAAAGTCAATATCCAAATTAATCATACTTCAGACCTAATCCGTCGTCTCCAAGTGGATGATTTGGGAGAGCTTAAAAAGGCTCAAAAAAGTCTGCAGCATCAAATTGAGGATCTCACAGCAAAGATTGAGAAAGCGAATAGCGAACTCTCTGTTCTCCAGTATCAACTCAATGACTGTGGAGATATTCCAGCAATGAGAGAACGAATTCAAGAGAAAGAAAAAGAGCTAAAGCATATTCAGAAAGCACTAGCAAGAGCATCTGAAATTAAGATTAGCGTTAGCACTCTGAAGTCTATGATTGAAGAAGCTAAGATTGCTATTCTGAAAGCAAAATCTTCTCTTGATACAAACGTCATCACTCGCACTGGAATTCTGAATCGACTGGATTCCATTGCAAATGAAATTGATTCCATCAGACGTGAAATCTCTCGCATTGAGGATGATCAAAACATCAAAGACATGGAAGCAAATATTGAGCTTCTTAGACAAACGATTCGGAGAAGAGCAAAAGAAAGTGGAATCGGCGGATATGTCCGTCCATGTTCTAAAGCAGAAATGGAAGATCTCATCAAGATGCTCGATAAATGCATGGATATCCTGCTGTCAACGTATGAGCTTGGTAAGGGACCAATTCAAAAAGCCGTATCGTTCTTCCACACAAAGACAGATATCGAGAAATATACCAAAGAGAATAGAGAGAAGATTAAGCGAAATAAAATGCAATCTCTCTGTGAGCAAGTCTATGCTGAAGTTAGCAAAGACATTGGTCTTTTGGGACCTGATTGCAAGAATCCATCTGGATGCAGAGTTTATGACTTCTATCAGAGAATCTATGAGTATGCAACACAAGCTCCTGACAAAGTCATCGAAGATGAAACTTTCTTGGCTTATACCAAGATGGCCTATAATAACATCCAGACTGTGCTCAAATATCTGAGAGATTATCATGATATCTTTGAGAAAATGCCCGAATGTATCAAAGACCAATTCCTGATGAGTACAGTCCTTACCCACATTTGTAATATGGAATGGATTTACGATAAGGATATTATCTTCCATGAGCTTGGACTCATTACGGATGATGAACTTCAGGATGCTGATCTCGAAGAACTTAGTCGTCAAAAATCTATGCTTGCTCAATATAAGAAAGCAAATAGCAATATTGAGTATTTCCAGAATAAACTGGAAGAGCTCATCGACTCTCGTACGTCTCTTATGGGCCAGCTTGATAAGGTCAAAGAAACGATCAATTCTCTCAATGAAGAAATTGCAGAAAAGGAAGCATCTGTGTCTGACTATGAAGACATGATGATTGCAATGGAGCATGAGGATGAAGTTGAGACCGAGTTTAATGATCTCAAATCAAAACTCACCCTTGCATCTCAATTATCTCTTCAGATCAGAGAGAAAACTTCGATTCTCAATGATCTTCAGTTCCGTAAGAATAAAATGAGTAAAACTCATCAAGATAATGAATTCCGCATCGAGAATTATAAGAGGTATAAAAAAGATCTCGATGAACTCAGTTCCAAATTCACTGATCTTGAATATCTTGCTCGAGCTCTTTCTAGTCGAGAAGGGATTCCTCTTATCTTCATCCAAGCATATTTAAAAGACATCAAAGATGTTGCAAATCAACTACTTGATGTCGTATATGACGGTGATCTTCATCTGGAAGATTTTGAAATCACTGCTGATGAATTTGGAATTCCCTATAGCACTAAAGGAACTACTGTAAAAGATGTGATTTATGCTTCTCAGGGTGAACGGAGCTTTATTTCTTTAGCACTCTCATTTGCACTCACTTACAAATCCATTTCGAAGTATAATATTATGCTTCTGGATGAAATTGATGCTACTCTCGATATATCCAATCGTGAGAAGTTTCTGCATGTCTTGGAGATGCAAATTGATATGATCCATGCTGAGCAGGTATTCGTTATCTCTCACAACGACATGTTTAATGCATATCCTGTTGACATCGTAGATACTCGAAACAGAACTTCTTCTAACGCAGAACTCGCATCTTATATCCCTATCGAAAAAAGTTAAAATTAGGTAGCTACTCTGTAATCCAATATAGAGTAGCTACCTTTTAATCATAAATCATCATCTATACCAAAAACCATAAATCGAATAAAGTAAAATGCATAGCAGATATAATAAACCAGATCTTCAAAAATAATTTGAATCACAGTTGCATCTCCTTTCATTATAAGAATAGTTAACGGGAGCTAGTCAGGTAATCCAAACTAGCTCCCGTTAACCGTAGTCGATATAGATAATATCAAACTGTAAATACGAACGAGCAACCTACTACCATTGGCACCGATAGTAACGAAATTCCTCATCCGGATTACTATAAGGTTTATCCCATATTTACAAAAAAGAAGAGTGCCAAGATTTCTCAAGGTACTCTTCTTTTAATTACAAGTCGTTATTCTCGATGCGCTTCTTCATACGATCAAGCTTGATCGCACGCAGTTTCTTGATCTCACTATCTCTAATCCCGTATGCATTCTTCAGCATCTCTACGGCACTTGCCATCATGTTGATGCACGGGATAATCTTAACCTCTCTAAACTCATCCAGATCTATATGATCTGCATGACGGAGATATTTGGAAAGGATCATATGGGACTGGCACAGAAGAGAATGCGCTTTCATATTCGCTCTCTTCTTCTTACACTTCTCAGGCTTTGCCAGCTCCTTCGATTTTACATCGAAAATGATCTGGAGAATATCACAGGAGCAGGCAACATCAGCAATCTCTTCAACGGTGTGGATATAGCACCCAGCACCATCAATATTATCACCGATGACTTCCAGCAGTTCTGTAATTTCTTCCATGCAAATAATAATATACTTTGTCTCGCCCATCATATCGAGAGCGGTACGAATTGCTTTATTCGAATCGCTCTTCTTGAAGACAAGACTCTTATCTTTCATTCCAGCCTTGATCAGGCTATGATTCATTGGTATCACATCCTTTTAACTTAGGTCCGGAATTGTATCCGGAGATTTGACAATCGGAGTTGCTTTCGTTGTGTCAGGAACTTGTACCTCAGAATAGTTGACTTGAGGAACTTCGACATCCTCTTTTGAATACACTTTATTCATCGTAATCAGATCCATTGCATATGCCATCATATCCATATTTTCCAATAGATCATAAAAATTCTGAAGTTCAGTGTATGTGAAAGTGCAATAATTATCAATCGTATTGATCATAAAAACTGCGCCTTCTACACCAGAAGAAGTATCTCCAGTATTCTTATAGACAACCACTGGTGCCATTCGGATTGCACCATTATTCGTCAGCAATTCCTGAGCAGCTTTCTTCGACTCATCTTTATTTACGTGAAGACAGCTTTTCTCATCTACCATGAAAAGATCTTCCATTTCGGTAAAGCACTTTATCAGCTTCTTCAGCTTTCTACACAGTGCATACTTATACATGGTATTCAGATTGATCTGAAGGTTTCCATTCCAGTCTTCTGATTTGTCTTTCCCAGCAGAGATATCCAAAGTAACATAAGGATGTGGAGTTACCCGAAGATACTCCACTCCTTTATAGTTACTTTTGTCAACGACTTTCGTAAACTTAGATGTCTTCGGATCATTCTCATCATCCACGATCACTGTAAGTTTCACGCGCATGATTCGAGTGACTCTACCAAAATCTAGTACGAGTTTAGTCATTCTCGACGGCCTCTTCCGTATCCTCTACGTCATATCGACGCTTCGTTGTGTCCTGTGCAATACGGTCAATATCGTCTCGAATGATAGACTCATAATTTTTCTGGACATACCGGATCTTCTCCGTGAGAGCATGAGAGATCGTTCCCATCGTCTTCGGATCACTGTAGTAATCTACGATGTCATCCAATAACTTCAGGATCACAGAATCCTCTCGCTGTACATGTCCAGCCGGACTAATTTTTCTCATCATAACCTCCTATTTAGGATTCATCTTCGGTTGTCTCAGAGACTGTCTCCGGAGCTTCTTCCTGAGTTTCCTTCTCATCCGAATCAGAACCAGATGTCATGTCTTCCTTTTCAACAACAACTTCGTACTTTTCACGAGAAGTACCATTGATTTTAATGGCGTTCTCGTTAAAGTCTGCCAACTTATTCAGAAGAGCATAATACTCCTCTTTAGTAGCACAGTTGATTTTGATATACTCAAAGTTCTCTTCCGTGAGAACACGCTCCAAATCCTTTGCGTAATCAAACCGGAACGCATCCGTCTCATTTTCATCATTGAAATAAAAACCTTTGATCTTACCAAACGGGCTCAAGACACCAGAAGTACCAGGGTCAGAGTTACCGCAAACCAGAAGGTCAATATTACCAAGGAAGCTAGGATGAGAACCACGATAGCGAATGGAGATGTTGTTGGAGTTCTTTCCGCCCATGGAGTGAGGCCCTTTGATGGTATACTTGAACTTCGAGAAAAAGTCCATGTCATTCATATTATCATTGAACCGCAGAATACCAGAAGAATGCATCTTCTGGATCAAAATCTCACCAGTGAAGCGGAACATGTTGGTGAAGTTATCCATGGTTGCCTTGTTACCAAGAGTAATCACAGAATTGAGTCGAGAAGAGAAGTCCAGAGTCAAAAGCGATGCAATATACTCATTGCAGCGAAGACGCTTATTCTCAAGGCTCATGTTATCCTTCATACGGAGCGTGCCGAAATTCTGCATCATCCAACGAAGGATTGCATAGATGTCGTTCTTCTCGTAATCGTTGAGCTTCAGAATCTTACGGGTGGTAACATCCATCAGACGGTTGAAGAACACCAGAATGTCTTCACCCTTCTCAACGGTGTTGTTATTGGAGAGTGCCTTGATCCAAACCGTACGGTCATGGAAATCCTCCATCGTAGTTCTGGAGTTGGAAATTGTCAGAAGACCGCCAACCACAGACTGGATGTAAGGATACTTCAGGAACATCTCCTTGTTTGCCTCGATGAAGCAATGACTGGAAATCTGGAAATACAGATTCTTCTCGAAATTGGCATCATCGAGGTTCTTCACCAGATGGATGACGTTATCGACTTCCAAATAGCACATTGCCCAATCCCAGCCATTCGCAAGATAGAACAGCATGATGGGAATTTCCTTACGGAAGACGAAGACGTTATAAACGGGAATATTAAACTGCGTCCCGTTTACATCCTTACCGGTGTTCTCACTTCGAACGATCTCGTCTGTCTTAATGCCGTTACGCTTCACGCAGATAGGCATCAGAGACTTCAGAGTAACAGCGTTATTCGAAGTATAGGTAGATTTATCAACGAGTTGATAAATCATATAATAGCGCTTACCACGGATATAGAAGAATCCATCCTCATCCTGAATAGGAATCAGCATCTGCTTCTTGATGATCTTCTTATGGATCTTCGGTTCATCCGGGTTCCGGCTATCATTTTCCTTGACAGTAATTTCGACATATACTGTCAGACAACCACAGCGATCATCGTTGATGAACTTGTAGTTGTAACGATCCTTCTTACGCTTCTTTTTCTCGCGCTTGAAGATGTGATTGTTGATGTCGATCGTCGCTTCGTTGTCATTCCATTCGAAGCTCAGGATCTTGATGTTCTTGACGATCTCCAAAGAACGCCAAACGTCCTTGATATACTCGACCAGAGGAAGATCAGCTTCTTTTGTCATCAGAGGCCGATTAAGTTCTTTCTCAAAGTCGGACACGTATTCTCCAATATATTTGAGCATTTGTGGCTTCCTCCTGAAAAAATAATGGGCTGATATGATTTCTTTCGAATTATCATATCAGCCCACCGTGTTACCGTTGTGGTACTTTATTGAGGTTTAGTCCTCGTCCTTTACACCAGTTGCCTTGGCATCGTTCTTAAACTTCAGCTTCAGGCTGATGGACGGGGTATAGTAGATCTCTTCATTGGACTCATCATCAACCTGGCAGCCAATGGTATACAGGCCAGCAACGTTGATGTTGTAGTCAGACACATTTTCTTCACGACGACGCAGACGCACATAGTTCACGATGCATGCGTGAATGATGCAGAACAGCGGCAGGATGAACTCATGGCTCTCCAGCTTGATGTTGATGATATCGCCCATCTTGATCTTTGCCTTACCAGCAACATCCTTCAGAACATCCTGCTGCTCCTTGATGTTATTCGCGTTCCACTGAACGCACAGAGAGATGGTATCATCGTTGTCGTCATCAATGGAATTATCGGACTGAGTGGCCTCCATGTGCTGCATGTAAACCATGAAGTTTCCGGCCTTCTCGTCCTCCTGATTATCGGTCGTATCATAACCGATAAGGAAGCGGTTCGCTACGTTCAGATCATAGTGGTCGTAGTTTGCTTCCTTGGATGCCACCACATCGGTGATAGCATCAAAGATCGTGGCATAAATCGCCACAGTAGTCTTCGGGTCAGAGATACCCAAAGACAGTGAATCGTGGATCAGGTGATTTGCAAGTTCACCGATATCCAGAAGCTCCTTCTTGTTATCGACGACGCATTCGTCGAACCATGCCTGAGATTTCGTTGCCATACTTGGTACTTCCTTTCAGATTTTCTAGGGTTTACGTTCGTTCTCATGATAAAACGAGCTTACTACAAAGTGTATGTCAAAATGAATTTCTAACACACAGATTGCAGTAAGCTCATCTTCATCACCTATATATAATATATAAGTGAAATCATGGTTTGTTTTTAGGCCTGATCGTCAGCAGGCTTATCAGGCAGAACGCTGGGATCGGTGTAAGAAGCACGCTTCAGGAAATACTGGATGACGTACTTCTGGCTCTTCTCCAGAGCGTTCTTGGACAGGGAAGAGAAAATGACGGTGTGAGAATGGTTGTTCACAAAGATAACTGCCACGCGAGTATAGTCATCAGCAGCCTGACCAGTCTTCGGATTACGAACCTTCATGTTGCTCTCCACGATGTAGAGAGAAGCGGATAGCTCCTTATCCGGGTGAGACTTGGGGGTCATGGTGATGGTGATAGAGGCATGGGAAGTCTGATCGTTCACATTGGAAGGCTTTACACGAATGGAGAAGTTATTCTGAATCGCTTCATTATCCTTCCATGCCTCATTTTTATAGAAACTTGCGAGACCAGCAATATCGGTTTTCATTTTACGTGTACCTCTTTCTATAGTTATTGAAAAGGCCCCAGCGAACAGGACTACACTAGGGTTATTAATAACTAATTGTATCACGTAATAAGAACCAAATTAGAACTTGTCTAAGTGAAACTCTTTCTCATACATCGCTTCTTCTGTCATCGTCTTCCCGCATTTCTGGCAGACGTAAATGATATATCCACCACCAACGTGTTTCGGAAACCATTCATGATTACAAAAATGCTGAACGAATGCTTTCATAAAAGCCTTCTTAGAAAACTTCTTCATACTACAAATAGACCTCCTGTAA
>ULTP01015207.1_pt1 | contig 77576 bp, 68 predicted proteins | sample 1957721 | NCBI WGS metagenome assembly ULTP01 (sample SAMEA4835737, study PRJEB28245) | human gut metagenome | biome: gut microbiome; material: fecal sample | place: Denmark | collected 2008 | reverse complement strand
TGATGTTCTGCATGCTTTCCAGATGAGAATCATCATGAAATCATTTGTCGTTGTTTGTTACTGTTTCGAACAGCAACTCCAATATATTAACACATATCGTCAATGTTTGTCAACAACTTTTTTCGATTATTTTCAATCTTTTTTTGTTGCTCAAGCTGTTCTCGCGACCAGCAAGTGATACTATACTAAATCTTTTCCAAGATGTCAACTATTATTTTCAAAAAAATGTCTTTTTTGTAAAGCCATGCCAAAAGCGGACTTTCATCGATCATCTGTATGACCTGATATGCCCAGCTAAATGTTGACAACAGCGTCACAATCCCCATAAAGATCCAGACAATTAAGATTCCCTGTCCGGCACCAAATATTGCACCTCCGGCTTTGTTAATGCTTTTTACGATTGGTATATAGTTTGCAACATCAAGCACCATAATCAATATATGAAGAAGAAGCAACAGCACCAGGAGTGTAAGCACATAGGAAATTCCTCGCATTACCATCGCTGTTAAAGACTTTGCAATATAACTGCATACATTATCCACCCCACTCTCCAAGAACGTTTCTCCGTTGCAGTTTGCAATCAGCCAGCCTTTCACATTATCCGGAAGGTCCAGATTTTCTATCGTATCAATCTCTTCATTTCTTGTTGCCGTCTTTGTTTCTTCCGGCAGTTCAAATTTTTCTATGATTTTCTGTTCTATGACATCATCCAGAACGGTATACTGACACAACAGTTTATTCACGCCAGGATATAATATAGCAGTAAGAAGAACTGCCAGCACAATTCCTATCGCGCTGGCAGCACTTTTAAAAAAGCCTTTTCTATATCCACGAAATACCAGTAGCAAAATAAATGCCAGAATTCCGAGAACTAACAGATTCATTTTTTCTCCTTTTCGTTCTTTAACTTTAATTTGATCACCTGGGTTTCATTTTCAAATATCGCAATATACTCCAGCTTATTTTTGGATGGCACAATATTGATCAGATTCTTATTAAAGGTCGTTGCAAACTTTCTTGCTCCATTCAGATAATAAATACTGCAGTCGAATTCCCCCGAAATGATAAGTTCATCATCTGTTGCATATATATTGGAAAATGAATTGTTATAATCCGTTTCTGCTGTCAGCTTACCACTCATATCATAGATATAGATATGGTATCTGTTGTCACTATCTTCGTTATCTGCCGTGATATAACCCAGATATTTTGTATTTGCAAATACACCAAGCATCTCACGGTTCTCCAGATCGATCTCCGCTTTTTCACTTGGTTTTTCAGACATGGCGTATACAACGATCTTATTATCACCAAAACAGACAACTGTGTCATTGTCTACAAAATCTATGTATGGAAATATGGTGTCATCAAAGGTAAAGCCACCCATCAGACGATCCGCATTCTCATTCTGTCCCACAGATCCGAAATTATAGGCTGCAAGATAATCCGGCACAGAAGTCCCGTCTACCTTCACATAACTGGTAAATAACTTGGCTCCGTCATCTGATATTGCAATATCCAGCGGATACCCACTGTTCTCGATCGATGTCTTCATCTCATATATACTCTTGCTGTCTTTATCGTAAGCATTGATATAATTTTCTTTTTCTCCCGACAGGATCACTACATAAACGCCCTGTGCTGCCACGTCGATATTGGTAATATCATAGTTCAGTGTCTGGTTACTGACCTTACCGGATTTATTAAATACATACACATCTCTGCCATTCAGATCTGCAACTGCAGCATAGTCTCCATTTACAACTACCTGCGGCATCTTCATGGAATAGCTGCAGTCCCAGACAGTATTACCACTCTGATCAATATAGGATACTCCATCTTTTGTTACCTTCAGGACATTATCACTGAACAATACATAATTGGCTATATTATCTCCGGATGTCTCGGTAGATGTCACCACGTCATATGCTCTATATTCTCTTGTGCTGATGTATCTGCGCACGGATACGATCGTTACCGCTGCAATTAATATCACAAGTAAAAGGATCAGCAGCTTTAATCTTCCTGACATTCCTGGTGTTACTTCTATTATGTTGCTGTCTGTATCCTGTGTCCTGTCCTGTTCTTCAAAACGACGTTTCCCAAAAGCAGGTTTTCTTTTTTTATTCAGTTCTTCAGTTGTTTCTTTTGTCATACTATACCTCTATATTATCTGCAATTTTAAATAAGAGTTTTTCTTTTCACATGTGGACAGTATATCATTTTTAGTTTACAGATGGAATAGCTATTTTTTCCCCCGGATAGATTGTATCTCCTTCTTTAATTCCATTTGCATTCATCAGGGCATCCACATATTCCGGAGACTTGTACATCTTGATCGAAATACTCATCAATGTATCTCCTTCTTTAATCGTATAATACTGCAGAATTCCCTCTGCCATTGTCTCCTGGGTATTTTCCTGAGTATTGTCCTGTGAAGTTGTCTGTTCCGTTGTTATCAGACTCTCTGTATCCGGTTGATCTACCTGCGTTTTGTTCTGTGCCCCATTTGATCCTGTTACTCCTGCCTTATCTGTGCCGGCAGACTCTGTCTGCGTTTCCGTAACAGCCGATGTTCCGGCAGTCGTACTGTCTATATCTTTTGTATATATTGTCTGTTCTGTGTTGCTGTTTGAAAATACTTGTACCCCGGAATCTCCATTTTCCAGTTCCATTTTGCGGATCGTAGATTCGATGTTCTTCATTTTATCATAGTTTCCGGATACAGCAACTCCCATGGATAGTACAAATAAAGCTGCAAAAGAGGCTACTGCATACCGGACATAGGTGCGGTTCTTCTTTGGTTTTTCAGGTGTGTCACCGCGCATGGCGCGGAAATTCTTTACAAGCTCCGCATCCTTCCGTACTGCTGCGTTCTGCTTGTCCTCACAGGACATATTCTTACGGCTGATAATGTAGCTCTGCATTGCTTCATTTCTGACATAATAAATATAATATCCACGTTGCCGCATCAGCCGGTTCTTCTCACATACATAAAAGGCATCATCACATTCCAGAGAATCCATAACAAACAGTACCTTATCTCTTCCCCGAAAATTTTCCAGATGAAGTCTGGTAATCTTGTCATTGATTTCTGTTGAAAATCCCATCCTGGATAAAAACCATCCCACAACTGACAGATTTTCAAAATATTTATTGATATCCGCATAGAGCTTGCTCCAGATATGATCATCAAATTTAATCTGTTCTACATCAAACTCCAGATTCTGTGCTTCTACCGCTCCACTGATGAACAAGGTCTCTGTATCCCCGTCTTTAAAATATTCTCCAAGCAGGATCGCACCGCGGGAGGTTGTATTTCCCGGCTCTGCAATCTTGCGAAGAAATGTCATTACATAATCTTCTATGTATATCTTCTTTTTATCCGGGGCATTTCCTATCTGTCTGATATTCTTTGGCATTCTGTAGTGACCATCATTTTTTGCATTTTTTTCTGCTGTCGCCTTGTCATATACAATCTCTATCATGATAACACTCCCCATTCTTTTATTTACTTTCGTTCTATCGAAAGTTCTCTATTTTGAGATTAATTCTGATAATAGCATTCCAGATAGCCTGTACTTATCAAATTTTGTCAACAGATCCTGCAATCCATATTTTTTCTTTTTTATTATTTCGACATTTTATTTTTCAGCTTTGTGTAAACTTTATCAATCCTGGTAATACTTTATAGTAAGATACATTTTCTGGAAGGTGTTTATGAATATCAGCAAAAAACAAACGAAACGAAAAACTGAATATTTTGATCCCAGCCGTAGCCATACCTGTAAAGCACTTGGGGATAAGATCATAGAAATGATATATGAAATGAATGGTGCTTCCAAGGATATCATCGTTATCTGCATCGGCACAGACCGCGCAACCGGAGATGCCCTTGGTCCTCTGGTCGGTGATTATATCCTGGCTCACAACACAACCTATCAGGTTGCAGGCACGCTGCAATACCCTGTCCATGCTTTAAATATCAAGGATACCATCGAACACATTTATGCTGACTTTGACAATCCTTTTGTGATTGCTGTCGATGCCTCTCTTGGCATGTCAAAGGACATGGGACTGGTCACGCTCACCAACTCCCACCTTTTTCCCGGAAAAGGCGTAAATAAAAAACTTCCGGCAATAGGCGATATGTCCATTACCGGAATTGTGAATTTGTCTGGTCACACCGGAGCAAATCTTCTCCAGAATACCAGATTATATACAGTTAAACAAATGGCAGAATACATCGGAAAGGCGTTGATCTATGCCGATCATCATCTGTCATCTCCCTTATAAACTTTGATAGCCTCAGATACTGTACTTGCTGATCCTTCTTCCATGATTGAGATCAGATCAGATAATTTTTCTTCTGTACAAAAATCCTTTCCGAGATATGTTTCATATTTGTTCGTGATCATAAGCTCGTATTCAGATATCTTCTTCTGCGTATCACCGAAATCATTTTCCAGTGTATCACGTTCGGATTTCAACCGGTCCAGTTTCTCTTTTCTGCGTCCGGTAATCTCATCCGTAATCAACTGCTTGGTTTCTTTCTCGAATGTACGAAGCGCATCCAGTTTTTCATCACTGATCACTCCACCTGCATCCTCTAATTCCTGAATCTTTTTATCATATTTACCCAGTCTGTAAATACTCTCATCCTTATCCTTTGCAATTGAATTCTTGATCGCTTTTACAGCCTTCTCATTGGCTATGATCTTATCGCGGGTTCTTCTTCCCTCCCGGATTAAATCCCTATGTTTCACCTTTGTCAGGTTAAATACAATAAAATAAATAATAAACTCAGCAATTATGATCAGTGCTGCAATCAACACGCACATTGCAGTATGACTCCCTGTCTTAAACTTTGTATTCATCAAAACCGCTATCACTGCTGCCGGAATTCCTCCACATGCAACCAAAAGAATTACAAACAGCTCAAGAAATTCACTCATGCCTTTTGGGGAAAACAGGCAATAATACATCTTCGTATTACAAAAAGGGGGAACATGGTTCTTTTTGAATAAGGTCTTGATAGTCGCATTCAGCTGACGATTCTCCTCCCGGATATCTGCCGTCTCCTTATTGATCCTATCTTCCATTCTCTGGCTTTTCTTTTTATCCTTCTTCGTCTGCACCTGACGGATCTTGGAATTATTTACATCGATCTGTCTGTCATAGCTTGCAGCGATCTGTTCTTTTCTTTTCTTTAGCGTGGCACTGATCTCATCGCCGGTCGCCCGTTCTTCCCGGACGATTGCCCGTTTATTCTTCTTCTGGAGCAGTTTGATCTCCTCCAGCTTATCTTTTAAATCTTCTAATTCGGAGATTGCATCACGTGCTTCGATCAGGTATTCCTGATCTTCATCATATACGTTATCCGCAGCCATAGCTTTCCTCCTGTCTGTAAATGTACACGCACAAGCTTGCACCTACGTTTATTTTAACAAATAACCCCTTATTAAACAACCAGAAGTTTTTTCTCTGGTTTTTCTGTAATCTGTCACACTTTTTTCAAACAAAATTAAGAGAATGTAAATTGCAAATCGTGTCCACTTCCTCTATAATAGAAAAACAACTACCGGTACAGCAAAAACAATACCGGCAGATATGACTTTTAAACAGGATATATTTTACATAAAGGAGGATTCAACCTGACCTATGAATATTTTATTTTTTCTGACTCCCAAGAGCGAGGTTGCATTTATAGAAAATACATTTACTTTAAGACAGATTCTTGAAAAGATGGAGATCCATCGATATTCAGCAATCCCGATTCTGTCGGGTAACGGCGAATATGTCGGAACAATCACCGAGGGTGATATCCTCTGGTTCTGCAAGAAAAACGGATTGAACCATCTGTCCGAATCCGAAGATATCCGTTTGTCCGACATTCCGAAAAAATTCGAATATGCTTCCGTATCAATCAACTCAAATATGGAAGATCTGATTGCCCGTGCGATGGCACAGAACTTCGTTCCTGTAGTAGACGACCACAACAAATTCATCGGTATCGTAACCCGAAAAGATATCATCGGCTACTGCTATAAAAAGCTGAGCCAAACTTCATAATTTTTTCAAAAGCACTAAAAAGCCATCCAACCGATACAATTATTATACCGGCTGAATGGCTTTTTATTTATTATAACACGCCTGTTCTGTTGATTGCTGAGATTAAAGCATATACAGATGCATCAATAATATCATCCTTAATGCCTGCACCCCAGGTAACTGTTCCGTCTTTTCCTTCCAGACCTACATAAGCGACTGCCTGTGAGTTAGAGCCTACCTGTAATGCATGCTCCTCATAGCAGATGATTTTGAAGTCAATGTCAAAATGCTTCTTAATTGCATTACTGACAGCATCCAGACGACCATTTCCTTTACCATGATATACTTTCTTTTCGCCATATTTCATGATCGTGATCTCCGTTGAGATTCCATCGCCCTGCACAAAATGGCATTCTAACATCTGAACCGGGCCTTCGATATTGACATATGTACGCTGGAAAATATCCAGTACTTCTGCAGCGGATAATTCTTTATGTGCCTTATCGGATACATCTTTAACTGTGTATCCAAGGTCTTCACGGAATTTGGCCGGAAGATCAAAGCCATACTTGGACTGGAGAATATAACCGATACCTCCCTTTCCTGACTGGCTGTTGATACGGATAACATCTCCATCATATTTTCTTCCGATATCCTCCGGATTCAGCGGAAGATATGGTACTGTCCACATACCATCTCCCTGATCCTTTCTGTACTTCATACCCTTTGCTATCGCATCCTGATGAGAACCTGAAAATGCTGCAAAGACTAATTTTCCCGTATACGGAGAACGCTCATATACATGCATATTTGTTACGCGTTCATATAATTCTGTCAGCTTTGGAATATCAGACAGATCAAGTTCAGGATCTACTCCATGTGTGAACATATTCATCGCAAGTGTGATGATATCTACATTACCGGTTCTCTCACCATTTCCAAATAAAGTTCCTTCGATTCTGTCTGCACCTGCAAGAATACCAAGCTCTGCATCTGCTACGCCGCATCCACGGTCATTATGCGGATGTAAGGACAGGATAACATTTTCTCTGTCAATCAAATGTTCACTCATGTACTCAATCTGGCTTGCATACACATGCGGAAGTGACATTTCTACAGTTGCAGGAAGGTTAATAATAACCTTACGATCCGGAGTAGGCTTCCATTCTTTAATAACTGCATTACATACGTCCAATGCATAGTCAATCTCTGTTCCGGTAAAGCTCTCCGGTGAATACTCAAACGGATAATTTACTCCGTGCTCTTCTGCCATCTGGTTCAACAATTTTGCCCCATCAACCGCAAGCTGTAAGATCTCTTCTTTTGATTTCTTAAATACCTGTGTTCTCTGTGCATAGGATGTCGAATTATACAGGTGAACGATCGCATGCTTTGCGCCGTCAATTGCTTCAAATGTTTTCTTAATGATATGCGGTCTTGCCTGTGTCAGCACCTGAATGGTTACATCATCCGGTATCATATTCTTCTCAATCAGGGTACGGCAGAACTCATATTCTGTTTCCGATGCTGCAGGGAAACCAATCTCGATCTCTTTGAAACCGATTCGTACAAGTTCTTTGAAGAACTCCAGTTTCTCATCCAGATTCATTGGAACGATCAGTGCCTGATTACCGTCTCTTAAATCTACACTACACCAGATCGGCGCCTTATCAATATACTCTTTTTCTACCCATTTTACAGACTTTTCCGGTGGCATATAATAGCCTCTTTTGTAATGCTCAAAATTCTTCATGTTTAACCTCCTGTTTCTGTTTTCTGTATAAGCTCCTGTAACGGCTTTTGTTCTTCTATTCATATATTACATAAAATATGGCAATAAAAAAACCTACATCTCATCACCTATAGAGACGTAAGTTATACGCGGTACCACTCTATTTCATACATGTTGTATGCTCTCGTTACAGATACAGATATGAATCTCTTATATCCTCCTGCTATAATGGGCAGGCTCCATCCCATCCTACTTCCTTTCAGCGGGCTACTCTGAGGCGAGTTCAAATCTGTTCCACTGCTGCCTCACACCAACCGACAACTCTCTGAATGCTTCATAGATTCTACTATTCCTCTTCATCGTATTATCTGTATCGACTTTAACACAGTGTCTCGCTGTCTGTCAACCCCATTTTTGCAGAAAAAATATGCACGCGGTAACTGTTCTTCCTGTACCCGCGTGCAAAGGATTGTCATTCCTACCATACAATATGACGTTTGTTCTTCAAGAGACAACCGCCCGATGCGATCATCAATATACCGGATGCAAGTCCAAGCACCAGAACGACTACGCCTAATGCAATATTTATTGCGCCTGAAGTTTTCATTGTCTTATATGCTTTCTCCATTTTCAGCACCCCTTCTGCAAAAATTTCATTTGAAAAGATGATACCACAAAGTCTCTCACCTGACAATGTTTCAGAGTAAAATTACGCCTTAAAATTTACATTAAATATTCTTTATGTTACACTATTTTTAAAAATGAACACATATGCTATTCTTTTTATTTTCAGAATGCAGAATGTCGTCTCGAAATGAAAAACGTATCCTATACACTATAGATAAGGAGTCTGAATTATGCCAGCTATTTCAAATGATTGGGCTGCGGAACTGAAGCCCGAATATAAAAAAGAATATTATAAAGAACTGTTTAATTTTGTTGGACATGAATATGCCACAAGAGAGATCTTTCCTCCTGCCGATGATATATTCAATGCGTTCCATCTGACACCATTATCAAAGGTCAAATGTGTTATCATCGGTCAGGATCCTTACCACAACGTAGGGCAGGCGCATGGTCTGAGCTTCAGCGTAAAGCCGGGTGTCGACATCCCGCCTTCTCTTGCTAATATCTATCAGGAGCTTCACGATGACCTTGGCTGCTATATACCCAATAATGGTTATCTTGTCAAATGGGCAGAGCAGGGTGTCCTGATGTTAAATGCTGTTCTGACCGTCCGGGCGCATCAGGCAAATTCCCATCAGGGACATGGTTGGGAACAATTTACAGACGCCTGTATGGAGATCTTAAACCGCCAGGATCGTCCGATCGTATTCATCTTATGGGGATCGTATGCACAAAAAAAAGCTTCGATGTTAAACAATCCGAATCATCTGATCTTAAAAGCTCCGCATCCAAGTCCGTTATCTGTCTATCGTGGTTTCTGGGGAAGCAAGCCTTTCAGCAAAACGAACAACTTCCTGACCGAGCACGGTGTTGAACCGATCGACTGGCAGATTGAAAACATATGACAATAAATCTGCCAAGCAAATAAGCAACGTGTCTGTATAAAGACAACGTTGCTTATTTATTTGGCAGATAAACAGATATGAGCAAGAAGGGCGAATAGCCCGGAGTGCGAATAGCTGTACGATTTCGAAAGTCCGACAGACGGAGAAATCGGTATTATTGAATTGTCTCCCGCTTCTTGTCCAGTTCTGCCTGAACAACAGCAAGTTGTTCGATAATTTTATCTTTTAACATAGATATCTCGGAAGCATAGTTCTCTCCCAGATTGTCTTTTACCTGTTCTAACCGGTCAAGGATATCGGTATAAGTCTGATTTACTTTTCTCTGGATCCATTTGCGATTGGATACAAAAAGGATAGTTCTTAGATTATGCAGTCTGTCTGCAAGTTTGATCATGACCACCTGTGCCGGGGCGTGGTCAAATAGACGTTTTGAATAGTCAGAGAAGGTCTCTCCTTCAAGTTTACTTAATAAATATACATGATCCCTGATATCCGTACCAAAGATCTTTTCAATATCTTCAAATGTACAATCCGTATCTTCTACCGTATCATGCAATAACGCAACTACAAGTACAGTTTCATCCTCTACATGGCATTCGTCCTTTAATATATGGTAAACGCCAAGAATATGTTCATCATAATACGGCACTTTGCCATCTCTTCCAAGACGTGTCTGCCCCTGATGACATTGCCTGGCAAATGCCATTGCAGTCTTCACGCAATCTGCTTCTGCTGCTTCTGTCTGACAGCCACATTCTTCTATATAAGAAATTGTTCCATTCCTGTCTGCTGTATTTGTAAAACCCTGCATGTTCTGCTCCATTCTGTACCTTAACTGGTATTTAATATGACATAACCGGACATGTCCACCCGCACCTTGTATCTATTTCAGTATAACACAGCCGCCCATATCTTTCCAGCAAATCTGTCATTTTATAGATACTTCATTTTTTCATCTGCTTCGTTTTTCTGTCTTGTACTTTTCCATAATTTGTCTGTCTCCAAGCTTGAATCCTGCCGGAATTTCGCATATACTAGATTCTGCTTTCCCGTAATATTCAACTATATATTGTTCCAACCTGTCCGTGCGGGTTGCAACAAGCGGACTTGAACGCACAATATATATGTCATTGCCTGTTACGGTGAATGATACAAATTAAGAAAGAGGTTTCACGATTATGGATATTATTTTGAAAATCAGTCAGGAACTTATGTGCCGACAGGAGCAGGTAGCTGCTGCCGTTAAATTGATAGATGAGGGATGCACGATCCCTTTTATTGCAAGATACAGAAAGGAAGCTACCGGTTCTTTAAACGATGAACAGCTTCGTACTCTGGACGAACGGCTCACTTATCTCAGAGGACTGGAAGACCGGAAGGAAAAGGTCATCGCTTCGATCGAAGAACAGGGCATGCTGACCGATGAACTAAAGAAGTCAATTCTGGCTGCTGAAACACTCGTTGCAGTGGAAGATCTGTATCGTCCTTATAAACCAAAGAGAAAAACGCGTGCGACAATCGCACAGAGCAAAGGTCTTACCGGACTTGCCAACATCATCTCCCTTCAGATGACAAATAAGCCGATTCCGGAGGAAGCACTGGCTTATGTATCCGAGGAGAAAGAAGTCCACTCTGCAGAAGAAGCCATCGCCGGAGCTATGGACATTATTGCAGAATCTATTTCAGATAACGCTGAATATCGTACAGAAATCCGAAGCCTTACAATGGACAAGGGTATTTTGATGACAACTGCCAAGGATCCGGAAGCAGAATCCGTATATGAAATGTATTATGATTTCAGCACACCCGTACGCAAAATGACCGGATACCGTACACTTGCGATCAACCGTGGAGAAAAGGAAAAATTTCTCTCTGTTAAGATTGAAGCACCGGTTGATGAGATCACCGGTTATCTGATCCGTCAGGTGATCGTACGCGACAATCCAAATACAAATGACATTTTAAGAAATACTATAACTGACAGTTATGAACGTCTGATCGCACCTTCTATTGAACGCGATATTCGAAGCAGTCTGACAGAAGCTGCTGAAGATGGCGCGATCAAGGTATTTGGCAGCAACTTAAAGCAGCTTTTAATGCAGCCACCGATCAATGGTCATGTGGTTCTCGGCTGGGATCCTGCTTTCCGTACCGGATGTAAGCTGGCAGTCGTTGATGCAACCGGAAAGGTGCTCGCCACTAAGGTTATTTACCCAACTGCCCCTCAGAACAAAGTGGAAGAATCCAAGAAGATCTTAAAAGATCTGATCAAGAAATATCATATTTCCCTTATCTCAGTTGGAAACGGTACTGCTTCCCGTGAATCCGAAGCGATCATTGCAGATCTTATCCATGAGCTGGATACAAAGATTCAATATGTGATCGTAAACGAAGCCGGCGCATCCGTCTACTCTGCAAGTAAACTTGCAACAGAAGAATTCCCGAACTTTGATGTAGGCCAGCGTAGTGCTGCTTCAATCGCAAGAAGACTTCAGGATCCGCTTGCCGAGCTGGTCAAGATCGATCCAAAAGCGATTGGTGTCGGTCAGTATCAGCACGATATGAATCAAAAGAAGCTGACAGAAGCATTAGACGCTGTTGTAGAAGATTCCGTAAACCAGGTCGGTGTCGATCTAAATACCGCTTCCGCTCCTCTGATGGAACATATTTCCGGTATCAACAAAACCCTGGCAAAAAATATCGTAGAATACAGAGAAGCAAATGGCCGTTTTAAAAACAGAAAAGAACTGTTAAAGGTTGCTAAACTTGGCCCGAAAGCATTTGAACAGTGTGCCGGATTTATGAGGATCACTGGTGGTACAAATCCACTGGACGCAACCTCTGTCCACCCGGAAAGCTACGAGGTTACTGAAACACTGATCCAGCATCTCGGTTATTCCATGGATGATCTTGCATCCGGTCAGTTAAAGGGCATTACAAAAGCAGCCGGTGATATCAAAGCACTCGCAAAGGAACTGGGTGTCGGAACAGTAACCGTCACCGACCTTGTAAAAGAACTGGAAAAGCCAGCCAGAGATCCTAGAAGCGAAATGCCACAGCCGATCCTGCGTGGTGATATCCTTGAAATGAAGGATCTGAAGGAAGGCATGATCTTAAAGGGAACCATCCGCAATGTAATCGATTTTGGTGCATTTGTCGACATCGGTGTTCATCAGGATGGTCTGGTGCATATCTCCCAGATGTCCGATAAATTCATCAAGCATCCATTGGATGTCGTCAGCGTCGGTGACATCGTAACGGTTAAGGTTATGAGCGTGGATCTTGCCAAGAAACGGATCCAGCTTACAATGAAAGGAATTAACTGATCGATTTCCCACGACAAATGTCTGATTCTGTCTTTTGCGCTTGATTTATATATAATTATAAGATAAAATAAAACTATATGTGGCCTGTTAAGGTTTATAAATTATATGTAAAGTTCAGGGAGGAACTATCGTTTTGAAGATAGGGATTATTTCAATAAATACACATACGAAAGCACTTAATTTTGCGTGTCCTTTACACACATATGCTTTCCAGCAATTTTTATCAGATCATGGCATCGAAAGTACAGTCATTGACTATATGCCTATCTACAATAACAAAGAATACGATCCGGTCTATCCTCTGCATTTTTATCTGCAACATGGCTACAACAAAGCTCTGACAGAAATAATGCCGGAAGGCCTTACAAAAGATGAACAAAAGGTCTGGACACATAAGCATAACCTGAAAATACTTACGATCAATAAATTTGCCAAGTTGTACACGATATGGCCAAAGCGGTATCAGAAATTTGAGAATTTTATCAATGCTCATTATATCCGCACCAAAGAAACCTATCACCATGACGATCTGGATGATCAGAAACTGGATTTTGACTGCTACATCTGTGCTACGGATGTTATCTGGCAGTACAATCCGGATAAAGGCTTTGACCGTGGATTTTTTCTGGCTGCCGAGCCTATGAAAAACGCTCCGAAGATCGGATATGCTGTCAGTCGTGGTGTCTTTAACGGCTGGACAAAAGAACAGGAAAAAGAATTTATCGAATATACAACGCCATTCGAGGCAATCGCTGCGAGAGAGTCAAGCTTTGCCGAACACATTCATGAACTGACGGGGAAAGATGTTCCGGTTGTACTGGATCCTGTATTCTTAAAGGATAAAAAATTCTGGCACGATATTGCGATCCCGCCCAGAAATCAGGAACGCAAATATGTCCTGCTCTACGCTGTAATGGAGCGTGCGATCGACTCCATCCAGAAGGCTCTGGCATTTGCAAAGGAAAAAGGTCTGGAACTTATCATTCTGTCCTCCTATGAAAGCAATGTCCATCTGCCAAAAGAAGGCGATTACAAAGTCATCTATAATGTTGGTCCGGATGAATGGCTTGGATATATAGAACAGGCAGAATACATCTTTACAAATTCATTCCATGCCTGTGCATTCTCGATCTTATTTGAAAAGCAGTTTTATGTTGGTGCAAGACATGGCGATAAGGTTGATACAATCTTAAAAACCTTTGATTTAGAGGATCGCCGTTTTACAAAAACCTATGACAGTACAAAATCAGCAAAACCGATCGATTATAGCAAAGTTGGTCAGCTTCTGGAGGAAAAACGAAAAGCCTCCGGTGATTTCATACTGAATGCGATCCATTCTGTTGAAAAGAAATACAATCTGGCAGATACGCATTTTAAGAAGGAACCATTTAACCTGATCTATGCTTCCTCTGCTAAGAATAAAAATCTTGTCTGTCGGTTATTTACTTTTGGATTGAACAAATCGATCCGGGAAAAATCGATTGAATTTCGTCCAAATGAGAAATATGACGGCAACGCAGTTGTAAAACTGGCAAAGAATCCATTCCGTTATAAAGGCTTTACCTTCCTTGGATGGTATTGCCGTACAACTTTTCACGGTATCTACAAATGGTACTGTACGGACGGACAGTTCCACACCGCAGCCGAGATTCTATATCATGATGATATCGAATTATGTCGTTTTCAGGATCAGGAACAGACGGATGCCTTTACAAGGAATCGTTTCCTGACCGGAAATTCATTCTTCCTGCAGGCGGTATGGCAAAATAATGAAAACGGACATATTATTCCGAATATCGAGCGAAGCCTGCGTGCCTCTTTCAAAGAATATATGGTACAGGCTCGTAAAAAATAAATAATGATCCGGATTTTATCGGATAGAAACACAGGAGGCCGTGTACAACTCATGCTTGTATACTGTCTCCTGTTTTAATTCGTCTTTATTTCTGTTTTTTGATTCTTTTTATTTTGTCGGTTCTTTGCCCTCGTTTATATTCTGAACAAGCATGTGTCATCTGGCAAGATAGGTCTGTGCTGTCTGCTGATATATAACCATAGCTTTCATAACCTGTTCCAGTGTGCTTCCATATGTCTGAGCCGACAACACCGTATACGCATAACTTAAAACACCATATGTTATCGCTCCACTCTCTCCTGCTGCCAATGTATTCATCTGTGTAATGTTCTGAATATGCACGGCAGGAATTTCTATATAAAACATATTGGATCCGACGGATACCGGAGTTACTGCATTTCCATTTAAGGTAAATGTTATATCACTCAGCTCCACATCACCTGCTTTTGTAAAATAATGACGGATCAGTGTTCCTGAACGTAGCACCAAGGAGCTTCCATAATAGGAAATTCCATCCGGCATATTTCCTGTCTGCACGGACTGATAGGATGCAAGTGCAGTCAGATCCATGCTTCCTATCTGACGTTCCGTCTCCGGCAGAATTGCATTTGCCAGATCACCGGTATGATAACCAAACAATTCCTGTGCGGCAGTTCCGTAATTCAGCATTGCCTTCACGACCGGAAGTTCTGCTGTATAGGTACTGCTCCGGTCTAACATATATCCCGCATAATCCTGAACCGAATACCGATATATTGTTCCGCAGGCAGTTCCATCGGACAGAAATACCTGTGCCCGAATATCATCCGCCATCTCCTTTGCTGCCACATAACAGGTAAATACATAATACTGTTTTCCATTTACTGTCTGCTTCTCTGCATCCGTCACCTTCTGTTGCGTTGTGCCTCCATCCGGCATCGTAAATTCCATATATGCGCCGCTGTCATTTAAAACTGTATTTGTAAACCGCAGATAAAAGCAGATCCCCGTCTCCTCATCCAGCCGGAGCGAATATCCGGCAAGTAATGCGCTCATACCATCTAACATTGCACTACACAGATCACAGATTCCATCTTCATCCTGATCTTCATGATACAGGTCTGTACTCAGTTCCGGATAGACGAATTCATATGCGCCATTTGCATCCCAGGCGCCTTCTGCTATATGACAGCTTCCGAAATCGGTCTTTGCAAAATGATCCGGCTTCGTTGCAGATCCAACCAAAAAGAAATCATAATAGGTCCGGCCGGTCTGGTCATCCCAGGTCGCATCTACTCCATACCAGATACCGTCCTCCATCTGAACCAGATCCCACATATGGGCTCCACCGGTATCTGTCACTCCGGTCACAAGCACACATGGTATTCCATATGCATCGCACAACAGCTTAAAGCCTCTGGAATATCCTGCACAGACCGTCTCCACCGTTCCATCACCATTCGTGTCACGAAACGCACTGTAAGCCGATTGATATTCACTGCTTGTCGTATTAGATTTTGCATAGGATGTACTGTTACAGATATAATCATGAATCTCTTTTATGGTCTGATATCTGGATGTACTTCCCGCGAGCTTCTTATTGATCGATTCCGTTGCTTCCGACACGATCGTATCCATCTCCGCCTTTGTAGCATCAACCGACGGTTCTTTGATATAGGTCGTAATACATGGAACTGTTACATCCTTTACCATACTGTTATTCTCATCCAGCTCAGACGAATAATATGAAATTCCATTTATTTTGTATGACATATAATAGGTTGCACCCGACAGCCAGCTAAGCTCCGGATGGTCATAGATCAGAGCAAGAAATGCCGGAGTCAGCATGTCACGTTCCCAGCTCAGCACCTGTGGATGAAAGGTATCCGGCATGACCATCTTATTATCCGATGTGATCGTAATCTTCTGATCCTTCCACACGCTGGAATAATTCAACGTGATCGTACTCGTTGTAGAGCCATCTTTATAGGCATCATATAAGATATTATAGATTTCTTTTGACACATCATCCAACTGATCATAATACCGGTCCGTTGCTGTCCTGTCTTCCCGAAGATTATAGGCGGATATTCCATTTCCCATCGTGACCGCATTTACGTCACCCAGGATTTCTTCCCAGCCATACGAATCCTCTTCCGGCTCCGCAACCAAGATCTCATCTTTATCTGTTTCTTCTTGTCGATCTTCAACCTGTATAGATGTGTCCGCTTCTTCCTCTGTCTGTTCTTCCGTTCCTGACAGAGTATCGTGCGTTTTATCTGTTGTTATCTCTGCCATTGTTGTTCCCGCTGCAAATACGGTTCCGCCGCCCGTTGCCGCCGCTGCGATCATGGCAAGCCCTGCCACAAATATTTTCAGTTTCCTATATCTTCTCATAGCATCACCCCTGTATAAATCTGCTGTGCATCCAGTCTGTGCACCCTCTTGTTTTATACTGTATTCCGTACCTTTTATACCGGTTCTATTTTATCATAGATGGTAAGAGGATACTATGAGAAATTTTATTTCTAAATATCTGCATGATGTACTTTGCACATTTCATGCATTTATCATTCTAATTCTGCGATCACCTGTTTTAAGTGTTCCGTCAGTTTTGTATTCTCTGCATAGTCAACCGGGCAGTCAATGATACAGACTTTACCAGATGCAAATGCCTGTTCCAGAACATCCTTCAAATCTTCTGTTTTATCTACACGAAGTCCGACTGCATGCATGCTCTCTGCCATTTTTACAAAATCTGGATTTGTAAAATCTACAAAACAGTGATCGCCAAACCGGTCATCCTGTTTCCATTTGATCAAACCATAGCTGTCATCCCGCATGACCAGAACGACGATTGGAACATTCATCCGAACAGCTGTTTCAATCTCCTGACAATTCATCATGAAACCACCATCACCTGTAACAGCAAGTACCTTTCTTTCCGGATATAACATCTTCGCTGCGATTTAACCGGGTTGCGCTTCTGCTTCCAACAATCTTAACGAAGTTCCAGACCGACTACCCGGATATCAACATCCAGGTTATCGAAGATAATTCAATCGAGCTGCAGAACATGTTGGTAAAAGGGGATATCGACCTGATGTTAGAACAGCTTCCGTTTGCCGATGATATTGCATACTATACCTTAGGGGAAGATCATCTGTACCTGCTGGTTACGGATGAATATCTAAAAAATTGTTTCGGACCGGACTTCAGTCACGTCAAGAGCATCCTGATCAGCACCGGAAGGATCCAGGTTCTGGAACCTTGCAATTTTCTTCTCAATAAAACCGGCAATACGATCCGAAGTGCCATGAACAGCATCTTCCAGTCTGAAAAAATGGCTGTCAAGGTTGGTGTGGAATCCAACAATCTGGAAACCTTATATAATCTGTGTATCAACCACTATGGATGCACGGTTTATCCCGGCAATTTTCTGTCTGACCGGAAGCTGACTGACAACCTCAATGCGATCCAGCTTAACTATCCAAGCGCCAGCTATACACTTGGCATCGGCTATATGAACGGGCATTATCTGTCAAATGCCGCAAAAGATCTTATCCGGCTGATGGAGGGGTGATGTGATAGCGTAACCTTGCTTATGGTGTTTGTATCGACCCCGACATAGCATGATATGCCTTGGTCGATACAAACACCATAAGCAAGGACTGTATTTGAACGCATCTACCCATCATCCACTCTCAACATTTATCTCAGGCAGGCTGATATGGAACAGGATATTTATTAATACTTTCGGCTTACTACTTTGATTTATCTATCGCAGGTCGTCAATGGACTTTATAATGGAGATTTTGATAGAATGCATAATCTGCCAGATATAGCCGCAAGCCGCCTATTTTCTTGATTTTTTCGTCATTTTGACGATACTTTTTCAGTACCGGATGTGCATATGTATATGGTATAATTTATATAAGCATATCAATCTGATGATATGTTGGAATTTAGGGTTATGGAGCCGTATATATCGGACAAAGAAAGGAGTTGAAGGTTATGAACAAAAAGATTATCAGTCTCATACTCATGTTTATTATGATCGGGGAGCTCATGTTTACAAGCATGCCGACAGCAAAAGCCAGTGGCTATCTTGAAATAAAGGCAACCGCTACATCGATGACCTCGGTAAAAATAACATGGAAAGCACAAAAAGGAGTTACTCAGTATAAAATCTATCGTGCCACAGAAAACAAAAACGGAAATGTCGGCAAATATAAGGTGGTAGCAACCATCTCCGGCAATAAGAAAAGTTACACCGACAAGAAATTAAAAACAGAGAAAACTTACAGCTACATGGTTCGTGGCTATAAGAATAAAAAATGTGTAATTAAAACCGGAGTTCCGGAATCTGCCTATACCGGACTGACATGTTCATTTGACGAATACCAGTTTGCAGAAGCCCCAAGAAGTACAAAGTCGATCACGCTGAAATTATACAGTTCAGGCGGCGTACTTCCAACCGGATATGAAATCTACCGGAAAGAAATGGGTATCGTAGGCTACAAGAAGATTGCCACAGTCAAGAAAAGTGTAGACAGTCTGAACTACAAAGACAAGACAGTAACAGCAGGCAAGACATACCGCTATAAGGTCAGAACTTATCTTAAAGTCGGCAAGAAGAAATATTACAGTGCATTTACAGACTACGAACAGATATCTGCAACAAACCGAAGCGGTAAATATACGTTCAAATTTGACAACAGTGTAAAATGTGCTGATAACGAAACAGTATATAAGATTACCAGCAAAGCCTATAATGACACATTGAAATTATATGACAATGCTGTACTGACGATTGAACTGGACGATGGTTCGACCATTGAAACAGGTGTTGATATCATTTCCTATCGCAAAGGTGATGGCCCATGGAAGAAATACAAAAGCAACCAGAGCCTGACTCTTAAGGCAAATGAAACACTCTGGCTCAAGGTTCGTGCTACACAAGATGTAAAGATTAAGAATCTCAAAAATGTAGAGTCCTATGAACTGAATACGGATGTTACTTATGGTAAAATTAGCAGTTTTCTCTGGGCTTACCCTTATGCCGGTACAGCTAAGACTGTTATGAATTCAGAAGCGATTCATTAAATAACCGCATAATATAAAGTACCTCTGCTCCATGGTGGTTATATGATACAAGACAGAATTTCTGAAATGTATTGCATATGAAACTACTATGGGGTGGAGGTGTTGTTTTTTTGCCGACATTTATGTCGACATTTTCTTGTTCAGTTCGATAAAATTATATGCTATACTTATTTTGTTCTGGTTAAACGAGGTGATCATGAGAAATATATTTTTTGTAGATAGTGAGAACGTCGGTGATTCCTGGATACAACTATTTGATTATCTGAATGACGATGACTGTATCCTTGTATTCTACACCGATAAATCTCCTAACATGTCCTATGCAAATGTTGTCGCATTGAAACAGTCCCCTTTTGAACCTGAGTTCATCCTCTGTGAAAACGGAACTGATAATGCCTTAGATTTTCAACTTGTAACCTACCTTGGTTCGTATACAGTTAAAAATCCAGACGACAACCTCATCATTGTTTCAAAAGATAAAGGTTTTGACAGCGTGGTACATTTCTGGACGGAACGCGGATACCATGTAAGCCGCAAGGCTCCCTCCATTTTCCACACACTGGCAAATGAACTATCTATACAAAAGCCAATGCTTCCTGCAATTCCAGCTTTTACTGCAGTACCGGAAAGTATTGATGATTCAGTAATAAAGGCAGAAAATCCAAAGCCGGACGTGATCGTAGAAGCCACTCCCGCTGCGAATCCTGTCAAAATTGCTGTTTCTGCTAAGATTGATAAACAGGCTGCTATTCCAGAAGCTGTATCTACGCCGCTGTATGATAAGGAACAGGTCGATACATTACTTTCCTGTGTCGGGAAAAGTAATCTATCCGCCATCCACAACATACTTATATCAATCTACGGTCAGGAAAAAGGAAGTTATATCTATGGTATAGTAAAGAGTTCATCCTACGAGATACCAAAGGTCAACTGGCAAAAGAAAACAAAATACCGAAAATTCTTATCGATTGTTTACTCTAATGCCGGTATTGCTCTCATTGATGATTTCTATAAAAAACTATACCCGCATAAAGCAAACCTTCGGGAAATTCACAACCTCTTCGTGACCAAATATGGTCAGGAAAAGGGTACCGAATACTATCGCTACTATAAATCGCATGCAGAATTTCTGCAGAAGACATTCTAGCATGTAACAAAAAGGAACCAGAACAAAGCTCTCCCCACTACAGAATCCGAATAGCATATAGGGGATGTGGTAAGTAAGGCTGTGGTGGGGGGAATTCTATATTGTTATACTATATTTAGAACTTTACTACTTCAGGTTCATGTGTAAAAATGATGAGAAGATCAAGAAACTATTTTATATGCAATAATAGATTATGTCAGCCTTCATAATTTCAATACCAATAATATCTTTCATCTTACGCAATTTCACATTTTCTATTTTTTCTTTTTATGCATAAATGGATTAGTTAATAAATCACATTCTAACAGCCTAGCAGAAAGTTTTTCTATATAAACTCTATAATCATTTATAAATTTCTGTTCATAATATTCTGCCAAAATTTCTTGTGCCTTACTCCTGGATTTAGATTGCTTTATGTTCTCTTGTGCCGGACACTCACTATTGCCAAATACATCTTTAGCTACTTCATATTTAATTTCACTCAATTTATCTAGAAAAACCTCCTCTCCTTGGGCTAAATATTTTTCAATAATAAAAATTTTATCTTTCACAGTTTTATTACCTAGTTTTGTATTTACTTTTTTTAAAATAAATAAATAATTTCCTAAATGCGAAACAATTGGTTTTATAACTTCCGGGTATAAATATTCTTCATTCTTATTTCCAAATCTAAAATCGATCTTATAGCTTTGATTAATTATAAAATGTTCATCATTATATTCATTTGCTTCATTAAATGCTCTAAAAACATCTGGATGATAAGCCAACTTATCCTTATATTCCACAGAATAAAAAATAGCATGTACTCGTCTTGCTAAAAATTGTCCACTCCATTCAGTATATGTTCCCTTATACTTTACCTCTTTGCCAAATACTACTTTTAGATTACTTTTTTCGATTCTATTTTTTGCCTTTTTATCAAGTAAATTTTTCCAATTTTTTCCTAACACAAGAGTCGAAAATTCATTTCTTTTTTTCAAATTTCCCTTTCCTGCAGAAAAAAAAGTTGCTAAAACTCCAATTGGATATATTAACTTATAATCATTTTTTGTGGCTTTATCATTATTCACAATCTCAACAAAATACTTCATTAATAATAACTTAGGAACGACATCACTGCTTCTAATAATTCCATTTATGATAACAAACATGTTTTGCTTAAATTCATCATTCATTACTTCATCAACGGGATTAACATATTGCTCAAAGTCGGTTCCATACGAACTTTTATCATTTAGTATCACTTTCATAAATTCAATAAATTTATCTATAACTGTAAGCATTTTAGAATAAAATTTCTTATCTTCTATTAGAATCTCTATATCCGTCCCATTTTCATATATAACTCCATTAATCTCAGTTTTTTTCGTCAACTTTAAATCATCAGAAAGTGCTTTTATCCCATAATTTAAAGAATGATTTACGACACATAATATATAATGTAAAAACATTGCTTCCATAGGATAATTAAATAAATTTAATGTATCCTTTATCTTTTTTTGAATAGTAATCCATTGAGCATTTATTTTCTCAAAATTCTCCTTAAACGCATACGCTTTTAAAATATCAATATAATCCAAGCTAACATTTTTATTGTTAATATCAATGAAATAATCTACACATACTCTTTTTTGATCCTTTTTGTCACGTATTGGTTGAATAAGCAAATTCAAGTCACACTCCAGGAGATTTTCCTTTAATCTATTAAAGCACTCATCTCCCATTGCATTTACAGTTTGGCTTGAATATGTCCACAATCGTTGCAACACCGCAAACTGGTTTAATGTATCTTTCATGATACAAACATTCCTTTTCGCTTCATCATTTTCATAAAAATCCTTTTCAATTGCTTCCTTAATATTTTCAAATGATTCATTTGTAAATTCTACGGTTTTTATCTTTTCTGCAGTAAGTCTCTTATTTATCGCATTAATCAACATTAAAATTGCCGTTAACCGTTGTTGTCCATCTATTATATTAAAAACAGTATTGTCCGCTGAACTAACTAATATTATTCCCAAAAATTTAGGCTCTTCTAAAATATCATCCACCAAAACCTGTATATTATTTGTATCCCACCTAATCTCTCTTTGGTATCCAGGTATATTAAAAATCCTATCTTCAGGTAATTCGTACTCTTCTCTTCTTTTGCTCCGAGTATTTCGCAAAAAACCGATTTTCTTTTCACCTGCACCTAGCAATTCCTCAACTGTCACTATTGCACTTATCATTGATTCCATAAAATTTATCTCTCCGTATAAATCATTTATCTAAGGCTTACTCTCTGAGAATAATTTGGCCTATCTATTACAATCTCTTCCATTTCAAGTTCTTCTATAAGATTTAATAGATTTGCCAACATTTTTTTAATATCTTTCCTATAAGGCTTCGGATCTGAAACAACTGTATTATGAAGACTCGCAGACAATTCACCAAAATACATGCATCCTTCATTTTTTCTTAATGTATCAAGAAGCCATAAATATATATTACTCCATCTAAATATTTCTTTCAGTTTATCTTTATTTCCATCAAAAAACTCATCAAGGAACGAAAAATATTCACCTGATTTTAGTTCAAAATCATCTGGTAGTTCATAAGAAAATAGAGTATTAACATGGGGATTAAACAATTTCATTATTGAATTATCCCAACTATGTCCTTCTTTACTTTCTTCCTTTTCAACTAAATCATACTGTTTCTTTAAGTTTGTTTGAATATCCGAATCAATTAAAATAGCGTCATTAAACAAACCGCTTATTTTTTCAATATCGTCAGGCTCAACATCGACAAAGGCAGCCATTTCCATATTTCCTGATTTTCCAATATTCAATCCAGAATTAGTTACATTTGCACTCCCTACAAGACCTCTCTTGTTATCAACGATATATGTTTTAGCATGGAGATCAAATCTTACATAAACTTTCCATCCATGCTCAATTCCATATCTCAGTATTTCAAAGTCTGTGCTACCTTTCAATATATCATCTAAGCGGAATCGCACCAGCAACTTTTTCTCTTTCACTTCAGAATTTATTTGTGAATCCAAATACTTAAATGTTTTTTCTTTGCAATACGCAGTTATTATTTGAACGGAATCTATAGCTTTATGTAATTCTTTCACTACCGCATCCATAATCTCATTTGAAAATAAAATTGCCATATCTTCACCTACTTGTTATTTCTAGGATTCAATTGTTCTGAAATATAACTATTTAATCTGTTGTACCAAGCAGTCATGAGTCGATCATTCTCAACTGACTGATATGTATCTGTTTTTCTAATCGACTGAATCAATGATGCTAAAAACAATTCAAACGTCGTCTTCACTTCAGCATTTGAATAAATCTTACTCAAAAATGATGTATAGAACTTATGAGTTGTGTTAATAGTAATAATGGTTGTTTTAAGAACAGTCTTGTAGTCAAAAGCTGGACTTCTTTCACCTTTATCTGCATAAACAAAGTTTACAGAATTATTAATAAATGCTGTTCCTTGTTCATCTGTAGGATTTTCATATCCAAGTTTTTCTAGTTCCTCTTTACCTGTTTCTGCAACTATTTCTGGAGATGTTTCTTCCTCTTCTTTTTCTTCGTCATCTACATCAATAATAGCAGAATCACGTTCTACTGTATTTATTATATCCGTACTTGCGCTTTGCGTATCTTCAAATGTTCTAGTATTATGTCTTGTTTCCTCATTCTGAGCATACATTGCTTTGATTGTAGGAATTATTGTTTCTGCTAACTGATCCCAAATTGGTGGAATATCCACTTCATCAGGATCAAGATCTGCAACATCTACCTTTTTTAATTCTACATACTGCTTGTTATTCGCTACGCAAAATACTTCATCAAGCTCTGGTTCAAAAATGATTTCACATCCCCACCATCTATGTTGCGGTTCATTAATAACATTATAAAAATCAAATCTCCTAAAATCGATTTCCCTTCTTGCTCTAATTACAGAAATTCCCTCCATTTTAGCAGCATATTTGCCTAAAGCGTAATTACCTGGATTTGCTCCTTTAGGAATAGCCGTCTCATCATAAAACTTATCCTTAACAATCGAAAATCTAACCAAAACGGACGACTCAGCTATATTACCGTTTTTATCAATATATTTAATTGGAATAGGTACTTCCCCCGTTCCAGTTCCTTTGGCTGTATATAATTCGAAAGGTGCTTCTATTCCAGACTCCTGCCCTGGCTTATAAATTCTCTTAGGATCACTTTCCTTACAAAGAACACAGTTATCATCCATTAAAAATAGAGGATCATTTGGCGCCACGTCAATTGCTGCATCCGGATTTTCATCACACACAATTTTAATCTTACTTACCCCATCATGAATAAAATAACGAAATTTCTGGCCTAAGCTAAATTCCAATCGTTCTGTCAATGGTCCACGCGTCTTAGGATTTATTCTATCACATTTTTTCCAGATTACTAATGTTCCAGATTTAGAAAAATCATACTGCTCAAGTATAGTCTGATAATGTACATATGATACATACGGCTCAGGAATAGTAGTTAATTCTGGATCTTCAATTTCAGTCTGAACGCCATCCTTTATTTTGTTTATATCAAGATAAACCCTTTGCACGTTCTCAATTCCATTTTGCCATGAATATACCTCTATTTCTGGACAAGCATATAATGAAGCTTGCGGCAAACCAACACCAAATCTTCCCATTCCCTTTCGAGCTTGTCTGGTAGATGCGCCAATTCCTAAACATTTTCCAAGTGTTTTTTCTGACATTCCATCTCCGTTATCTAAGAAACCTATTTCTGTTACAACCTTTCTACCCGATGCTGCAATTCCTTCCCGTAAAATCACAAAAATATTTTTAGCATTTGCTTCGACAGAATTATCAATAATCTCAGCTACTGCACTCTCAATATTCTTATAACCCGTGTTCCGAAGGGCATCCCCCATATTTTTAATATCAACAATACTTGCTCCCATACATACCTCCTAGATTCTCCAGTAATCATTAAAATGTGAAAATGCTGTTTCATTATCAAATGCTTGTAAATTATCATCGATATCTATCAGATCACATTCTTCATTTCCTCCCATCATCGGTCCTCTTAACCCCCGACCTAACATCTGACTATATAATACAATCGACTTTGTAGGGCGAGTAATAAACACACATTTTATATTTTTAGAATCGAAACCTGTTGTAAGGACCTCATAATTAATTATAATATCTACACCTGATTTTCTATCTTTAAACAAATCAATCGCATGTTTTCTATCCATCGGTTCCATATTCCCTAATACCAAACTATTTGGTATTCCTTCCAGAGTTAACATTGCTGCTAACATCTTTGCATGGTCAACTGAACAGGCAAAAACAATTGTTGGCTTCTTGTCAAGATATAATTGTCTTAACTGAGACATAATTGCAAGATTACGTTCTTTATTCCTAGCTAATACTTTTAACTGTTCATCCGTATATTCCTTATCGTCGAATCCCATATCTCTTAATGCACCACTAAGAGTTTTTATATCTTTCTCCGAAAACTCCATTTTATATGTAAGTTTCTGAGGTTTCATCTTCGCTAAAATACGCCGTTCCTGAAAGTACTTAATTATATTAGTTTCTGCTACGGTATTAAGTGCTTTCAATCGTCCTAGGTTTATTTGATTTAATATATTTGAATCAATATAAATAAGTTTATTTCCGAACATATTTGTCAAAAGGTTATTATCATATGAATCTTCTGTAGTTCGACCTGGTGTAGCCGTAAGTCCAATCAAAGCTCTATTTTCATATCCCTCAGGCATCCTCATTAAGTCTTCAATAACTTTTTGCGTCTGCCTTGCAGCAGCTTTATGTGCCTCATCGAAAACTATCAAACGACAATCCTTCTTCAATCTTTCATACAGCTCAGGTTTTGAATCAGCTATCGACATAAGTTTTGAAAGACCACAAAATACTATTCCGTTCAATGGTTGATTTATATTCTCTATCGTTTTGGTTCCCCATAATTTATATGCATTGATTTTTCCATCACCTAAATGTTTCCATACAGACTCAAAAGTATCATATGCTTGTTGTAATAACTCTGTTGTATGTGCTATCCAGATTACAATTCCTTGCTTCTTAATCGTAAAATTTATATAATTTGTGATAATATGCATCGTAGTCTTTGTTTTACCTGTTCCAGTCGGCATATGGACAAGCATTCTTTCTAACAAATGATCCGAATTTAAGTTATTCAACACTCTCTGTTTAATATAATACTGGTAATCAAGCAACTCATAGAACTGGTCGTCAGGTGCCAAAATTTCATTTTCTATTACCGTTGTATCCTTTTCTTTATCCAATACTGTTTCAGGCACATTCCATAATTTTAACAAATGTACCGTTAACACATTTTTATTCCATGACTTATTTGCAATAATTTCTATTACCTTTAACGGATCTTTCTGATTTCGTTCGTTTCCACTTAAGTACTTATCTCGTATTTCAAAGATATCAGATTCCTTCATACTTTGAAGCAAATCTTTACGAAATTGCTTATTTCTTAGAATCGATGTACCATATAACGAGTTAATCATACTTATCATTTTTTGTTTGGTCAAAAGCGCATCCCCATTTGGCATCCACTCTACCAACAAATCAACCATATCTTCACCCAGATAACCTCTCAAATCTGATTGGCTAAAGTTAACCATGTAATCTATATAATCACTCATCTACAATCTCCCCCAAAGCTTTTATTAATAAATCAATCTCCTCTTTCGTGGTAAATTTGCTTATTCCTATTCTTACAGTCCCTAGTGACGCGGCGTCTTTTAAGTATTTATGTATAAACGGAGCACAGTGATAACCTGTTCTAACGGCAATATCAAAATCCTCATCTAATATCGTACCCACATCTTCTGAACTAACCCCTTCAATAATAACAGATACAATTCCAACATGTTTTTCCCGATTTGACGGGAGAAGCATTTTTACTTTTTTTATTGAACCTAACTGTTTAACCAAATATGAAGTCAACGCCTGTTCTTGTTCAAAATACTCTTTTTGATTAAGGCTTTCAAGTGCCGCGTTTAATCCTGCTATTGCTACAATATTTGAACTTGATGATTCATATCTTGACTCATTTCCTGATGGCATTTCAAGATTAAGCGAATCACTACCAGTCCCGCCTGTAATAAACGTATCCAACGGCACTGCAGATACATTAATAAATCCCCCTATTCCAAAAGGGCCATACAATGTTTTATGTCCAGCAAATCCAATCAAATCCACATCCATCAAATCAGCTCTAACTTCAATTAAACCTAGCGACTGTGCCGAATCTAATATGTTAACGCTTCCATGTTTTTTTGCCTCTTTGAATATCTCCTCAACTGGAAGAATATATCCTGTAACGTTACTTACATGTGTGCAAAATACCACCTCCGGTTTGTCTTTCGAGAATTCATATTTCATCTTCTCAATATCAATTTCCAGGCCATCATTAAGAGGAAGTTCCTTGATAATTAGCTTCTTCCTCTTTGATAACTCATATAAGCTTCTCGCAACTGCATTATGTTCATATGGAGATATATATATGATTGCGTTCTGTCTCAGATTGAGACCATTAACTATTTGATTAATTGCTATTGTTATAGACGGAGAAAACACTACCGCCGCTGAGGCATCGACATACACCAACTGTCTTAATTTAGTTTTTGTATCTGAAATCAATTTACTCGCTGCTTGTGCAAGTTTATATGAGCCTCTTCCAGCATTTACTGCACCTTCTCTATTCATTTTATCCATTGCAACATACACATTTTCCGGCTTTGGAAAAGTTGTTGCTGCATTGTCCAGATAAACCATAGCACCATCCCCTACTTAATTATTTTCTCAATCATTTCTAGAAGAATTGACACGCGATCATTTACACTCAAATCATCATATTCTTCTAATGTATCCTCTATAATATTTCTTAACACACTGCCAGTACTCTCATCAGCATGACTATACAACCTACTTATTTTCTCTCCATTTCTACCGGTAAACAAAAGTTCAAACTCTCCTGTAGAAACCCCATCATGAACTGCTTCAATATCATTCTTTGTATTTGCTAATGTTGTTGCAAATTCTTCAAGAGAACCAGTATTCCAATTTTCAATATAAACATCCGTAACAGCTTTTACTACTTTACTTGCAACATCCTCATTGCTATAAACATTAAGCATTTCTATGCATGACATCAAATTTGTCATTCTTGTATCATAAAGTCCCTGTTTTGAACGTTTACTTTGTTTATCATACCATTCTTTTAGTGTATGATATAAATCCTGCTTTCTTTTTGGCTCCCAAATATCATAGATTGCCGAAATCGCTTGCTGCTCAATCCAGCTAAAGTAATCATCAAAATAAGTTTTGCTCTCATCCAACATTATATAAGTATCTTCCAGCGAATTTGTGTCAAAAGCGTCTGGAAAATCCACAAACAAAATTTCAAATGGATTATATTCAACTTTTTGCATCGCTTTCCTTATTGCTTTTAGCGCCTTAATAGTTAAATCATCTGAAACATATTGTTCTAGATTCATAGTATTTCTTGTTGCTTGTGGTAATGCCCTGAACCATCTCTGCATACAAATAATAATATTTTTTATTCTATTAGAAGATAAATTTCTATTTTCTTCCACCTGAAAAAGTATATTAAGTTCTGCAATATACTTTTCCTTCTGAATATCTGCTTTCGATACATACACAGAATAGTCCTCTGGTTGTTCACACATATTCACTACTATTTCTGGAGTAATTTGCAATTCCTTATTTGAAAAATAAACAATAATATCTTCTCGTCTATTTGCAAAAACATATGCTACATAAAAAGGTATTAGCCCCACTCGCATACCGTATGGTTCACTAATTAATTTTCTTATCAACATAGATAGAGGAATCTTCTTGTCACAGCAGGAATCCACAAAATTATTTATCTCCTCTAGTATTCTTTTTATGTTTTTCTTTGTATCATTAGTTACTACTTTTGTTACTGTGAACAGAGATCTATAGATTGTCGCCTCCTGATTTGAACCTGTATAAAAATCCAAAGTATCAGTATGAGAAAGAACAGCCTGAATTATATTTATTCTAGCTTTTTTTGTTTGCGAAGTTCCAATTACTGCTCTATTAACCATTTCATTGTTTACTTCTGGTGCAAATGGATATAGTAAAGAACAGCACTCATTAACTGCAATTTCTTCATTACATGCTTTTACATTTTTAACTTTTTTGCCATCAAAATAGAGAACCCGTGTTTCAGAATCACCCTTGTACACTGTATTCAAAAGAGTCTCCAATTCCAAAGAAAGGTCATCCAAAAGCAGCGGTAATTCTTTTTTTAATATTTCATTATTGTTTATAAACACAGAATCATCTTTTATATCTCGAATGATTTCATATTCTTTTAATTGTTTTTGTATTTTCAATCCCTTTTTAGGACACACTACAACCAATCTTTTATCTGCCAGATTAAGAAGATGTTTGGTAATTAATTCCTGCTTAATTCCAACAAAGCTATACAACGTAATAACCTTACCATCTAAAGTATCTTCTCCAATCAATGCATCTGCTGAATCAATGTTTAAAAAATCATCCACACTCATAAACTCATTTGAAAAGTAACGAGTCATTGATTTTTCAGTATTATATTTTCTTGGAACAACAAAATATCTACCTGTAACTTCTAACAAAGCTTTAGCATAATTTATATTTTCCCCTTTCAGTTCCCCACGTCTACGAATCTCGGCTCTTAACTCAGATCCTGCTTTAGTTTTAAAAATATAAGTATTCGTAGAACCCTTTCTATAAATAAACTCTTTGTCCTGTAGCTCATTTATCGCCTGGTCTGCATCATCAGCCTGTACAGACAATTTAAGATAAGTTCTAGTTGCAGGAATTTCTTCTTCTTTATTTACAATTAACACAATAGCTAATGCTTTTATAATCTTTTTCTGATCACTCGTTTCACACTTATCAAGTGTATATTCAGCACTCAACCAAATATTATGTACATACTCATTTGCAACTTCCTTTTTAAACAATGAACTAAAATAATCATAAATCAGGTCAGCGCCAATACTCCACTCCATATTCCCAGTATGTTCTGTCACAAACCTTGCCATACTATGCGGTTCATCATTCGAAATAAATGTAAAAAGCGTTCTTTCATTTTGAGCAACTTTTTCACTAATATTCAACAACAAATAAGCTGCAATTGGATTTAAAGGATAGCATCCTCTAAAAATGATGTTTCTAAATTCATTCTCTAAAAAATTACTTTTAAACACAGGCAAAGACCAATATGCTAAAAATTTACCCTCACCTAAATATTTATCAACATGTGGAATTTGCTCAAGTTTTTTTTCGTCTTTAACTATAGCATTCTTTATTAATTCATAATTATTTTTTGATGATGTTATAAAATATTTTTCAATCATCCTCCCCTCAATTCCAGTAAACGAATTGATTAGCTCTGGAGAAAGATATTTCCCATATTCCTTAATACTCTTATGAGCAACCATCGTAAAGAAAATCTTAGCACTGTTTGAATCTGCAGCTAATTCACACATGTCCTGAAGTAATTTCATATTTGCTCCAGTTGAAATACCATTCTGACTTTCAATAAACTTGCTAAACTCATCAAAAACAATATAAATTCCATCATAACCATACTCTTCTACTAGTTTCTCACTAGTGCCCTTATAAAGCGGAAGGACATCTGAAACCGCCATTGGATTAAACTCGCTTCCTGCAGTCACTCTTGGATAAATTTCTCTAAAAATGTCCAATGCATCCTTTGAGAATAATTTTAAATCAGTCTTTAATCCAGGCATACTTAATCCTTTTTGTATGATTTCTTTTTCAAAGGAATCATATGTTTCAATATACTTTTGCTGCCATTCCTCAATTCTATCCAAAGCTATAGAGTAATATGTGTTAGGTACTAAATCCTCCAATTTCTCGCGTTTTAAGGCATCATTCAGCCCATAAAGAAATGCCTGATTTAAATCTTCCGTTGCACCGGTTATTAAAACTGGTAAGAATCGTTTATTTTTCCATACCTTATCAATCTTGTTAGCTACATTCAATCCAACTTCATCAACATTTTTGACTTTATTGATAAGTTCTGTAATAACCTCATCATTTGCTTCTGTTCGCTCCATTGTCAATATTGCTAACAGAACCAACAATAAATGTGACTTACCTTTTCCATAAGGTCCTACTAACAATGTCGCCTGTTCCTTATTTTCAAGCACTGCATCTAAATAATCCTCCATAAAATTAACAGAAGATTTTGTTGGAATATATCCAAGTACTTTTTCTGGTTTATTCAGACTTAAATACAAATTAACAGCTGTCTTAAAACTGCTATTAAATTCAATAATATCTTTTAATGAATAAATCTTTGCCATTCTTCCACCTACTAATTATTCTTATAGTAATCTTCAATAACCGTTAATGGAGCTAACTTCTGCATTGGATAAAGCATATCCAAACCAGCTGTTCTATCAACTCGGATATACCCACTTGCATCCAATCTATCAAAATAGTCATTAGCCATTATTGCAGTCATATTAAAGATCTTGTTCAATCCCCGCTCTCCAAATACTATATTCTCAATAGAAAGTCCTTCCTTTCCAATCTTCCTTAATGCGAGTTCATAAAGGACTATCTCATCTGGAAATTGAGTCCTACTTGGATGCTTTTTTATATATCTTCCATTCATCTTTTTTATTAATGATAACTGCACAAATGGTGATATACTTTTATCTTCTGGATCAGCCTTTTCCTTACTTTGACTGTACATATTTAATAAGACATCAACATCATTACTGAGTGATTTTTCTGAGAATACTGTTCCAGCCGCATATTTTTTCACCTCTCTTAATAAGATATTTTCAATCTCATTTTTCTCCATATCATCAGCATCACATCTATTAAAAAACATAAACCATGTAGTAGCATCTTCTATATTCTTAGAAATATAAGAATGCATAATCCAAAGGCTAAATACCTTCTCCAAATAAGGATCATACTTTGCAATAAGTTTTCCCACTTCAGATAATTTTGTACCAGAGACATCTGTTAGCCCTAAAACTCGCATCCAATACCTAAGAGATTTTACCATATTGCTACCGATTCCAAATAAATCTGTAGCATCTTTTCTGGTGAATGCGTCCGGATTTCCCGGCAAAATCATAAGTGCCTTATTTATCCATCCTTCTCGCAATACGAATTTCTCATGTCCTTGTAATCTTATTTTCACTTTTTTTGTAGCCATTTTATGTCCTCTTTATTTTTAAAACTTTTCTCATATAACATCCTGCATCAAAATGTCCTACGCATTCTGTACACCTTTTGCACTTTTCATCACTGATATAGTATGTTATATCTCCTTCTCCATTATCTTTAACACTTATTGCGTCATATTTACACACACTCTCACAAGCTTTACATCCAAGGCACATTTGATATTTTGTCAACTGACATTGTATTTTTCCCTCTGCCGCAGAAAGTGTCTTTGATTTTGCAATATGTATATCTTTTATTATTACCTTTAACCTATTAGTTCCAATTCTCCCTTGCAAAACAAGAACAACCTTGCCCACTTTGTTCATAACATATACCTCTCCAAGCCTTTTATTTCCCAGTTCTTTATTTATGTAACCGAAAGGCTTGAACAATTCATATAATTCTGCAGTGATCGGGCGCTGTAGTATATAATTAAATGCTTTCTCATCTGTTGCACATGGCTCAAACGACACTACTGATGTCTGTGCAGCTGCCAAACCATTTCCCCCCTGTCGTGCCTTCCAACCACCTTCATTAACATAATCCTCTGGATCAGGTTTACCAATTTGTTTTGCAAAATTCACCAACAAATTATGCCAATGAGCATATTGATCATACATATGAACTTTTGTCAAAAATTCTGACCAGCCTCCATTATTAGGACAACACCAGCAACCAACCCGTGTCCATCCCAATCTATATGCCTCATTAAAATCTATACCAGTTGTTAATATATAAAGCCACACATCATAGTCAATCCAATCAATAATGGGAGCTACTACTGTTTGTTTTGAAATCTTAGGGCTTTCACTTTCCCTTTCGTACTTACTTCTACTAACTGATTCACTATGACGAATTCCTTGAAAACTCAAAATATTATTTTTCTCTTTAAATGCAGACGAAATCGTTTTTTGTATTGCACCAGTTTTAAAAACAGTACAACACCATCTCATTACCCGGCTTGGTGGTCCTACCACTTTACAAAGGCTCTCAAAATTTTTCTCTCTATTCTTTGCTGTTAATACTCTTACCCCATAAGATTCTTCATTCTTATTAAAACGCTTTTTATATTCCAATGTATATGGGAACTCTAAAGTTGTGTCACCAAAAACATGCAGAACCTTATTAGTTCCTAATGCTTTATTAACAATGTGAGAGGTAACTGTAGAGTCTTTCCCGCCGCTAAAAGAAACCATCATGTCCTCAATTGCATATTTATCGCGATACTTCTGAACATAATGGACAGCTTCTTCAGTAATATAATTGTATCTATCTGCATTTGCAGCAATATATTTTTTCACATACTCATTAAAGAAGGTATAATCTATCTTTTCTACAAAAGCATCATACTTTTCTTTTAACATTTTTATTTCTTCAATTGATAATTTATTTATTTTACTAATAGAAAGTCGTACTCTTTTCCCATTTATTATATACATTCCACTTCCAAACCAAACCGAATCCTTCAAATGCATATTAGGATCATCTTCCATCAGGAGCGAAATTAAAACATTTTCTTCGGGAAATACTGGTCTCATATCTGTGGCAATATATTTTCCTTGTTTACCACAAGTAGGACAAAACTTCTCAAAAATAGGGATATTACAATCATCACACCAATATATAGTTGATGAAATTTTTGTAGCACAACCACAATTAGGTTTTATACACTTTTCTCCGTTCATAGGAATCCTACACTTAGGACATATTCTTTCTATCATATATTCTCCAATTCACTAATCCATTTTCACTGCATCACAGGTCTTCCGAATATTACAATTGAAAATTTATAGATTCATAGAATATTAGACATAATTTCTTTTCTTTGTTCAATTTCGTCATTATATTCAATGCTATTTACCGTTTCTTCCTGAACTCATACTTTATCATTTCATGCCCTATCAATATAAGCCATATTTTTTATAGCCTATCTTTATTTTAAATTCTCATGAAATACAATCTAAATGACATAATAATGCATTAGACATTTTAACATAAATATGTCTTTTTTTCATCATAAATACAGAACGAATATTCATGTTCTTACAATTACACTCTATGAATAGGGAACAATTTCAATCTCAAATTAGAACTATATTACTATTTCTTCTTTCGAGTTTCTAAACACTGGTATTTTTATCATATTCATCGCATATAAAATCAAATGTCCCATTTTTATAATTCATTTATTCACTTCCTACATTTACTCTTATAAATATTTTCTACTCATTTTTAGTAGATAATAATTCATACCATGTACAAAAAATCGTCCATCATATCAATTTCACTTCATAATTATAGGGATTTCTTATTAGAGAAAATAGAAAACTAAAAAGCCTCTATCTCAGACCCGCCCCCTTTTATTATGGAAATATTATACTTTTATTTGTCATAATGTGCAATAATATACGCATATTTTGTCAAATTTTAGAAAATACACTTTCAAATACCAATAATTCAAATGCAAACGTTGCTGTGGCATTCTTAAAATAAAATACCTCGGTATTACCATCATCTGCGGAATACATCTTCTGTAATGAAGGGTATGCATCCAGCATAGACTGTCTTGCTTCTCTGCGGTCATCTTCCACCAGTTCTCCTGCTACACGAAGCCATTCTCCATTCATAAAAGCACAGATCTCAACCTTCGGATTTGCATGGATCTGCTTTGATACATCTTTTACTTTGCCTGTCTGTATGTATAACTTGCCTTCAAAAATATGGGCAGTTCCAAATGGTCTGACTCTTGGCTGGTCACCCTCTACAGTTGCTAAATAATAAGTTTCTGCGTCCTTTAAAAATTTGCTACTCGTTCCATAGCATTGTCCTCCTGTTTATAAGCTTTTTAATAGCTTACGCCTCATACACCGGCTCAAAATCCTCTACCCCATGTCCACATATCGGGCAGGTGAAATCTGCCGGCAGCTCGCTTCCTTCATATACATAATTACAGATACGGCAGCGCCAGCCTACGATCTTCTTGTCCCGGGCTTTCGGTTCTGCTTTTGGTTTTACCTTTGTCTGATAATCCGCATAAGTCAGTGGTGCATTTTCATTGATCAGCTTGGCATCTACGACTTCTGCGATAAATAACGTATGTGTGCCGAGGTCATGCTGTTCTACCACTTTTCCGCTGATCACGGCACAGGCATTCCAGCCCATATACGGAATGTCGTTGCAGTCCTTCGGCATCTGCAGCTCTGCGAATTTATCCACATCCCTGCCGGACTGGAACCCGAAATGTTTTATCGTGGCAAATGAGCAGGTCTGATCCAGAATACTCAAAGCGAATATCCCGCTCTCTTTCAACAGGTCGCATGTATAATTCGTGTTTAATACAGATATTGCAACCCGAACCGGATTGCCTGCCACCTGCATACATGTATTTGTGATACAGCCGTTTACCTTTTCCCCGGATCTGGTGGATAACATGAATACACCATAGGATAAATTATAGATTGCTTTTTTGTCCATATGCTTGTACCTCCCTATAAAGTATGATTTGTTTTTTCATCCTTGCAAACAAATAATTTTATACTCATTATACCACAAACCGAATAAATTTATAATTCTTTTCAAGAATTATTCTCAATAATATACATTGTGAAAAAATCAGGCAGCTTGATATCCCCAATTCAGGATTGCTGCCTGATTTTTCTGCTTCTGTCACTACTATATAATAATAAACAACCGGTAGCGACTATCTCTTACTTCCCACATTTCTCCACGCATGGAGCACTTGTGTCAAATGCTGAGTTAAATGCATAGAAGTTCTTTGTATCCATCTTGTCGCGGACAATGCCAAGGCTTTCACCGAAACGCTGGAAATGTGCGACCTCACGTTCGCGAAGGAATTTGATCGGCTCATATACATCCGGATAGTCCTTGCAGAGACGCAGGATATTGTCATAAGTCGACCGGGCTTTCTGCTCTGCTGCCATATCTTCGAAAAGATCCGTGATCGGATCACCCTTGCTCTGGAATTCGCAGGCGTTAAATGGAATGCCGCCTGCTGCCTGCGGCCAGATTCCTAAGGTGTGATCGATGTAATATTTGTCAAATCCCGATGCCTTAATCTCCTCGATCGATAACCGGCAGGTAAGCTGGTAGATGATCGTGGCAACGATCTCCAGATGTCCCAGCTCCTCTGTACCGATATCGGTAAGAATTGCTTTCACCTTATTGTCCGGCATCGCATAACGCTGGGACAAGTACCGCATGGATGCACCCATTTCACCATCCGGTCCGCCGTATTGTGAGATTATTGCCTGCGCAAGCTGTGCATTTGTCTCTTTGATATTTACCGGAAACTGTAATCTTTTTTCATAGATCCACATTTAACAACCACACTCCCTTTCCCATGGCCAAGGTTTGTCAACCCAGTCAAAATAATTGTCGTCATTTACCTGATATCGGTTCAATGGACCATAGGCGGTCGTGTATTCGCGGACTGCCTGCTGCCGCATTGCTTTATAATTGCTGTATGCTGCCAGTGCCTTTGGACATTCCGGGTGAGTGTCCAGATACAGGGAAATGTCATCCAACGCGAAGGACACTTCTGTTATAAAGGCAAAGAGCTGCTGTTTGTTCATATTATTCATTGCCTATTTCCCCCTTACACCACAAAAGATCAGATTCAGATCCGGGAACATGGTTCCTTCGCACAGACCCTTTTTCGCATCATAGAGTTCCCCAAATTCCTGACTTGGCACATACGCCATACCAACCGGATGCGGACTGAATCTGCCACAGGTCTCGACATCCTTTCTTGTTGTTTCGCAATGATCCTGTCTGGAAGAACATCCGCCTGTGCCCTGACGGTTTCCATTGCAGGAAGAGGCATTGCGGTTATTTGCATATTGCATCATGAGATTTGGCTGAGCAGGATATCTGCCGCCATTTCTGTTGCAGTTTCTATACTGTTCCAAATGAATATACCTCCTGAATTTGCATATTATTCATCTCTCTATACTTTATGGGGAAAATGTAAAAATGTGACATATTACAGGATGATTGAGACGAATACATATAAAAAGAGCAGTAAACCTGATAATTTTACTGCTCTTTTTATATGTTATTAATTTAACAAATTTTCTATATTTCTTGCCCCATACAATAACCGTCGTACTTCCATAACATCATCAATTACCACATAATAAATCACATAATTTCTTACATAGATCCGGTAATATGGATATTCACGTTTTTTTCTGGAATGATATGGTTCAAACGCTACCGGATTGTTTAATCTGGCTAATATTTCTGTTTCAACATCATTTATCAGTCGCATTGCCGCTTCTTCATTTTTTAAAACCTTCGAAATATAAGTCACTGTATCCAGCAAATCCTGTTCAAAAAGTGGCAAATATCTTAGCTTGTAGATTTTATCTTGCATCCATCACACTCCTTGCTTTGCTAAATACTTCTTCATGTGAAAGTCTTTTATCTGTCGCTTTTGCCTGTCTGTCAGCTTCATCAAGTTTCATTTCAACATTCTCTGTAAGATTCGCATACTCTTCCATACTTAAAACAACCATCGCCCCATATCCATTTTTCGTTAAATATACAGGCTTTCCACTATTCACAATTGTTTCAATTTCAGGGAACTTATTTCTAAGATCTGAAACCGGTCTAATCTGTATCATTTTTATCACTCCTTTTTGTTCGATGCTCCTTGGAGCTAATAACTTATCGTTATTTTATCTTAATTTTAATATTATTGCAATAATAAAATAGGCAAAATTTGTTTTATATAGATTTTAAACTAATAATACTATAGCATATCTTCCCCATCCCCCCGCATATATTCATTATGTAAAAGCAAAATCAAAGGGGCTTCTATGATTAATCTGATCTGGGCTGCCATGATCTTAGTCGGTATTATCACCGCACTTCTGACCGGGCATATGGAAGATGTGAATGCAGGTATCATTGATGCCGGGAGTGACGCCGTTTCACTCTGTATCACCATGCTTGGAATTGTTACGATGTGGTGTGGAATAATGAAGATTGCAGAACGCACCGGTCTGATGAAGAAATGGTCATCGAAAATGTCCCCTGTCATGAGCTTCTTATTTCCGAGACTTTCCCCGAAGCATCCGGCATATGAATATATGTGTACGAACATCATTGCAAATATTGTAGGGCTTGGGTGGGCTGCAACACCGCCGGCACTAAAGGCGATGCAGGAACTGGCTAAGGACAACAAGGGAAGCAAATCTGCCAGTCGAGAAATGTGCGTCTTCCTGATCCTGAATATTTCTTCGCTGCAACTGATCCCGGTAAATATCATTGCCTATCGTGCAACCTATGGTTCTGAACATCCTACCGCCATTATCCTGCCCGGCATCATCGCAACAGTCTGCTCCACCGCCGTCGCCGTCCTGCTGGCTGTAATTATAAATAAGAGGGGAAAATGAATATGCTGACAACAATCTCAAACAGTATCATCCCGATGGTCATATTTGCTGTTGTGTTATACGGCTGTATTAAAAAGACGAATGTCTATGAAGATTTTATTGACGGAGCATTTGACGGAATGAAGATCGTAGTCGAATTAGTTCCAACATTGATCGGCCTATTTGTGGCTGTGCGAATCCTGAATGATTCCGGCGCCCTTGGCCTGATCACAACCGCTCTGAAGCCGATTGCTTCTCTCATACATACCCCGGATTGTGTGATCCCCGTCATTATAACGAAGCTGTTCTCCTCCGGATCTGCTACCAGTCTGATGCTAAATATCTTTAACGACTATGGACCTGATTCCAGAGAAGGACTCACCGCTGCCATTATCCTTAGCTGTACGGAATCTTTATTCTATACGATGTCTGTATATCTGATGGCTGCCAAAGTCCGCAAATCCCGATATATCATCCCCTGCGCCCTGTTGTCTCTCGGTGCAGGGATCGTCGTAAGTATCCTGCTGGCAAATATGTTAGTATCCTAGGGCACCTGTTTTTCAAGTGCCCTTTTTCTTTTTATTCTAACATCCGCATCGCTTCTTCCATCACCTGAAGCTTGTAGATCGTCTGCGCTACAAGATCTTCTCTGGCATTCACATCCGACTGGATTTCTCGCCGCTTCGTGTCCTGTAACTGATATCCGGTTCTGACTTCGTGAAGCTGCTCGCCTTTTGCAGCCAACTCGCGTTCAAGCCGTTCTGCATCTGCGCGTTCTTTTCGTATTCCGTCTGCCTTATTCTGATCGATCAGTCGCGCAAATACGTAACCGATCACAAAGCAGAGCACGATCGCAAGTATTGATGTAACCAGAAAACGAACCACATCTGTACCATTCATACGCTCTGACATTTGAATGTACGCCCGTGGCATCAGGAACAATGCCATGATACAGAATATGACAAATGGAACAATGGCGGCACGGATACCGGTTCGTATCCATTTGCTTCTGTGTCTTGGTACGATCTGCGCCTGATTGTTCCGGGCAGTCAGAAGCTCCAGTTTGTTCTTCCGTTCCATTGCCCATGCTTCATTTAAGCGTTCCAGTACATCCGGACTTTCTGCCAGCCGTTCCTTTGCCTGTTCATATGCCTGAATATCCTTTGAGGTACGGAGTTTATCCATATCCTGTTTCAGATTCTCAAGCACTACCCGGATCGTTTCCTCATAAAGCCGGTCATTCATTTTCCGGCTGCTTCTGGTGTATATCTTTGATCGTTCTATAACAAGATCAACTGCCAGCTTCGCCCCATCCTCCCGAATCGGAGAGTCGGCATCCAGTTTATCAAGCAATCGTCCAAATGCATTTCCCCGGTTTGCTTTTCTGTATTCATCATAATTCTCACGCTGATACACTTCTCCGCTCAGCGCGGCAATCCGGTAAGTGGCCAGTGCCTCCTGCAAATGAAAGGTCTTCTCACATTTTTCCGGTCGTACCAGGTAGATCGAATAAATGTTTTTTTCTCCTTCTCTTGCAATGATACGATGCAATTCATCTGCCAGTTCTTCATCTGACATATAATTACTGACCGGATAGCGTATCGTCTTATATTCTTTTTGTGATGCAGGCACAAGCCGTACCGATACCACGCCATCTGATAACTTTCCCTGCACATAGCCATGCGGTCCGGTCTCCCTGTTATTGTCCGGTTCCAATACACCCGGATAACAAATCCTGCCATTGTACATATTCTTATAGGAAGCTTCATGTCCTAATCCGATATAATCAAATCCTGCTTTCCGGATCGTCGGATAATCGATCGGTATCGCGCCATGATTTCCGGCATGAGCCAGCAGAATATTTGTCATCTCATCATCCGCCGGTGTCAGTTCATCTAAAACTGCCATCTGCGCTCCGGCACTATAATAGCCGGCACAATAAAGTACCGCATTTTTTTTCGGAAACCGAATAACATCGATCATGGCAGTTGCGTTTTCATGCTTTACTCCATATATTGCAGAGCCTGCCGGAACCGGATTCCGATACTCGCTGCAGCCGGCCACATAAATATTTGACCGGAAAGAATAGCCCGTAAGTGCACTATCTGATTTCATGTAATCATGATCTCCCTGACAATAAATGACCGCCGTTTTATCAAGCGGCAGAAATATCTCATCAATCCAGGCAAGATCTTCTTCTGTTGCCGGATGGTCAAAGAGATCCCCTGTGATAAATACAAAATCAGCCTGTAATTTTCCTGCATCAGAAACAACCTGTTTCAAGGTCGTTATCCCGTCCTTTTCACAGGTCTGTCCGAACAGTAACTTGTCTGCTTTTCGTCCGATATTCACATCACTGATATGGATAAACTGAATTGCTCCCATCGAGATCTCCCGTCTTCTCACTTCATTTTCCTGTCAAATGTATAATTTTCACTTTATTTTCTAAAGTCTGCGAATAATTTTCCATAATTTTATTAAGTTTGACTTCTTATATACTATCATACCATATTTTTATGCCGGATACATCCTGTTTTTCGATACGGCTGATTGACTTTTGAAAAATGCTCTCGTATAATAATGAGTGTTTTTTTAATGAGAGCGTATGTCTATGCGTTTTTAGAATATATCAGGAGGAAATTATTATGCCTATTAAGTACGTGTTTGTCACAGGCGGTGTCGTATCCGGTCTTGGTAAAGGTATCACTGCTGCCTCCCTTGGTCGTCTGCTCAAAATGAGAGGCTACAAGGTTACCAGCCAGAAATTCGATCCATACATCAACATGGATCCGGGTACTATGAACCCGATCCAGCATGGTGAAGTATTCGTAACCGATGATGGTGCGGAGACTGATCTGGATCTTGGTCATTATGAGCGTTTTATCGATGAAAGTCTGAATAAGAATTCGAATGTTACGACCGGTAAGATCTACTGGAGTATCTTACAGAAAGAACGCCACGGCGACTTCGGCGGACACACCGTACAGGTAGTTCCACATATAACAAATGAAATCAAAGAGCGCTTCTATCGGAATCCGGATGCAAAGGATACCGAGGTTGCGATCATCGAAATTGGCGGTACAGTCGGTGATATCGAGAGCCAGCCTTTCTTAGAGGCGATCCGTCAGTTCACACATGATGTCGGACATGAGAATTGCATTATGATCCACGTTACTCTGATTCCTTATCTGAAGGCTTCCGGTGAATTAAAGACAAAGCCAACGCAGGCGAGTGTTAAGAACCTGCAGGGAATGGGTATCCAGCCGGATATTCTGGTCTGCCGTTCTGATTATCCACTGGATCAGGGCTTAAAGGATAAGATTGCATTATTCTGTAATGTACCTAGCCAGAATGTCATCCAGAATCTGGATGTTGATGTATTATATGAAGTTCCTCTCGCTATGGAGAAAGAGCATCTCGCTGATGTTGTATGCAAATGCTTACATATGGATTGTCCTGCTCCGGAACCACATGCATGGAAGGAATGGAATGATATGATCACTGCCTGGAAGAATCCGGAAAAAAAGGTTCGTGTTGCTCTCGTCGGCAAATATGTCTCACTGCATGATGCATACATTTCCGTTGTTGAATCCTTAAAGCATGCCGGTGTTGCAAACGATGCCGAGGTTGAGATTAAATGGGTAGATTCCGAACTTGTAACTCCTGAAAATGTGGAAGAAACACTGGGTGACGTCGATGGAATCCTTGTTCCGGGCGGTTTTGGTGACAGAGGTATCGAAGGCATGATCACAGCGATCCGGTATGCAAGAGAGAAAAAGGTTCCTTACCTTGGTCTGTGTCTCGGTATGCAGCTCACGATCGTTGAATTTGCAAGACATGTCCTTGGTTATGCAGATGCCCACAGTTCAGAATTCAATCCGAACTCTTTCCATCAGGTTATTCATATCATGCCGAATCAGCATGATGTAACAGACCTCGGTGGAACATTAAGACTTGGTTCTTACCCATGTGTACTCAGCAAAGATTCCAAATCCTATGAGCTCTATGGCACAGAATACATCCATGAGCGTCACAGACATAGATATGAAGTCAACAATGACTACCGTAAGGCTTTAACAGATAATGGTATGGAACTGGTTGGTCTCTCTCCTGACGGTCATATCGTTGAGATGATCGAGATTCCGGATCATCCTTGGTTCATCGGAACTCAGGCACATCCGGAATTCAAGTCCAGACCAAATAAAGCACATCCGCTTTTCAAAGGCTTTGTTGCTGCGGCACTCGCTCACGAAGAGCAGTAGGTTATGCGAACACTTTACAACTGGTGTGTTTGCATAAATCTATAGTTTGAAACGCTCTCGTCACAAGCAACAAATTAAAAATACCATATAAAAGGAATGAGACATCTATATTTTATGTAGCAGACCTATTTGAACGCCGGTTCTTAGTGAACTGCCATAGGCAGTGAGGTTAGAACCGCTGCGTGAGAATAGAACGAAAGTGTTCTGCGTAATAAAGATATAGATGTCTCATTCTTATATGGTATTTTTATTTATACATCATCATGGCTTCAGCGCGCGGGTTGCGTTGATGATCGCGAGGAAGGCAACACCGACATCGGCGAATACCGCTGCCCACATATTTGCAAAACCAAGGGCACCGAGTACCATAACAATGATCTTGACAGCAAGTGCAAACACAATGTTCTGCTGCACGATACGAACCGTCTTTCTGGCAATTGCATATGCTACGGCAATCTTGCCCGGATCATCATCGATCAAAACGATGTCTGCTGCTTCAATTGCAGCATCCTGACCCATAGCTCCCATTGCGATACCGACATCGGCACGCATTAAAACAGGCGCATCATTGATTCCGTCACCGGTGAAGATCAATGTACTGTCTTCATCCTTCTCGCGGAGAAGCTGTTCTACTTTATCTACCTTATCACCCGGCATCAGCTCTGCACATACAGTATCAATGCCAAGCTCTTTTGCTACACTGTCAGCAACCTCTTTCTTATCTCCGGTCAGCATAACAACATTATCAATTCCACATTTCTTGATTGATGCGATCGCATCCTTAACGCCATCCTTGATCTCATCAGCGATCGTGATACATCCCTTATATGCACCATTTTCCGCTACGAAAAGGACTGTTCCAACCTTGGAAGGCTGTTTTGCTCCTGCCATGGATATCTTTCTGGAATCCAGAAGCTTCTTATTTCCGACTAACACTTCTTTTCCATCTTTTAAGACCTTGATACCCATTCCGGAGATTTCCTCATATCCATCGAGGCAGTCGATCTGTACCGTTCCCTTATATGCAGCCTTGATCGATGCTGCGATCGGATGGTTGGAGTAATATTCGCCATATGCTGCAAGCTCCAGAAGATCATCCTCACTGATTCCATTTGCACATGTCTCTACAACCTTGAATACACCCTTTGTCAGAGTTCCGGTCTTATCAAATACGGCAATCTTTGCTTTACCCAGAAGTTCCAGATAGTTACTTCCTTTTACAAGGATACCTGCCTTGGATGCTCCGCCGATTCCACTGAAGAAACTAAGTGGAATGGAGATGACCAATGCACATGGACAGGATACTACCAGAAAGATCAATGCACGGTGGAACCATTTACCAAATTCACCTACAAAGATCGGCGGAATGATCGCTACTGCAAGTGCAAGGAAACATACGATCGGTGTATAGTATTTTGCAAATCTGGTAATGAACTGCTCGTACTGTGCTTTTCTCGTACTTGCATTTTCCACCAGTTCCAAAATCTTCGATACGGTCGAATCATCAAATTCCTTTGATACCTTGACACGGATCACACCGTTCTGGTTAATCACGCCACTTAACACTTCGTCACCAACAGACAGCTTTCTAGGTACGGATTCACCGGTAAGCGCTGCTGTATCTACAAATGTTTCACCTTCGATAACAGTACCATCGAGAGGAACTTTTTCACCCGGCTGCACGATGATGATATCACCGATCGCAACTGTCTCCGGTTCTACCTGAACGATCTGTCCATCTTTTTCAATATTTGCATATTCCGGCATAATGTTCATCAAATCTGTGATACTGGCTCTTGATCTGTTGACTGCATATTTCTGGAACCATTCTCCGACCTGATAGAACAGCATAACGGCTGCCGCCTCGCCAAATTCTCCGGTTCCGTATGCGCCTACAGTTGCAACTGCCATCAGGAAGTTTTCGTCAAATACATGACCCTTGCTGATATTTTTGATTGCCTTTAAAAGGACATCATATCCTGCCATCAGATATGGTACTGCGAACATCGCAGCCTTTACAACTGTATCCCACACTCCATTCAAATGGATGAGCTTCTCTGCAATCTCGCATACGATAAATACCACCAGTGCAACGATGATTCGAATTAACATCTTTTTCTGCTTCTTACTCATAATCCATCACCTTTTTTCTGCTATCTACGATAATTTTCTTATTTTATCTTCTCTTTCAGCTTATGTAAATCTGTAACATCTTAATGTTCAGATCTGCATTATTTCTAATATTCGATCGTAGCTTCCTCATCAATGCTCTTGATGATCTTTTCTGCCTGCTTTAAGATCTCGTCTAATTTATCTTCGTCTGCGTCTAATGTAAGTTTCTGTGCCATAAAGCTGATAGATGCGCTGTTAACTCCCGGTAACTTGCTGATCTGCTCCTCCATCTTTGCTGCACAATTTGCGCAATCTACATCACTTAAATTATATCTCTTCTTCATAATATCTACCTTTAACCTTTCTTATTATTCAAATATATGCTCAAGTCCCATTCGCATGATCACTGCTACATGGTCATCGGCAAGCTCATAAAACATATTCTTTCCGGCTCTGCGGTTCTTGATCAGCTTCGCCTGTTTTAACACTCTTAATTGATGAGAAATGGCAGATGCATTCATTCCAAGCTCTTCTGCGATGTCACCAACACTTTTTTCATGATCCAGCAGTGTGTATAAGATCTGGATTCTGGTAGAATCGCCAAATACTTTAAACAACTCGGCCAGATCATACAGATTCTCTTCGTCCGGCATCATCTCATTAATCTCAGCGGTGATCTCAGCAATATCGTTCTCTTTGCATTCACATGCTTCCCTGCTGTCCGTATTCATTCTGTTCCTCCTCTCGTTGCTTTTATTGAACATTTGAATATCTGTTCATATGTTGTTTTTAATATAACATTATGTTTGTACCCTGTCAACTGATTTTTATATTTGCTTCAAATAAATTTTTGTCGCCAGATTCATTATGTTATATTTTTTCATTTTATACCTTCATCCTGTGTATACATTTTCCCTTATAATGGCAGTATATTTTTTTCATGTTCGCACAAACTAGAGATATGGAACCATTAATTTTGCGACGCCTTGCCAAAAACTAATGTCCAAATAATTAGAAATCAGAGAGGAATGCCATGAAAGTATTTAATGTTATTTGTCTTACTCTTGTGATCGTTGGGGCGATCGTTTGGGGTATCATCGGAATCTTTAATTTTAATCTTGTAGATGCTTTATTCGGAACCGGCTCCGCCTTTTCCAGAATCATCTACACACTCGTTGGTATCGCCGGACTGTACCTGATCTCCTTCTACGGTCTGATCTGCAACGAGGACTAGCCGAACACGCAAAAAATCCCCCTTATGGTTGTGTGCCCTCTTCATATGCTGGTTCTTCCACTAACAAAGACCTGCTGCGTTTTCTGTATGTTGCACATGCCTGATCCGTAAATACTCCCGTGCCAACTCGCCTTCGGCTCAGACAGGCACCCGTATTTACTGGCAATGTGCACCATACAACGAAAGCCTCGCATATGTCATATTTTAGTGGAAGAACCAGCATACAAAGAGGGATTTACGATCCACAATGGGAGATTTTTTCTGCTATTGATATTTCCACTATGATAAACTCGCGAATGTTTTTCATAGTGAAAACACCAACACTCGAAACTGGATAAATCCCTGTATATCGAATGGTGTATTTTTCTGTTTATCTTTTTATTACTCATTTACATATAGCAACAAAACGCCCACCAAATGAATGCTATCTGGTATCTGATAGAATTATTTTGGTAGGCGTTCTAAAAAGAAATATCAGCTATCGTCATTCCGCAGTTTTATTTTTGTTGATTCTTAAGGATTCTCTGCGTTTTAATATCTGCCTGAAAAGACGTTTGTGGAGTTTTCGTTATGAGATGTACATTGTCAGCGAATGCGAGTGCTTGTTTGAGTCCGAAGGACGAGTTAGCACAGGAGCATGAGCGAATCAGACATGTACAGATCATAGAAAACTGAACAAGTCTTTGCAGACAGGTATTCAAACAAAGGGAATCCTTAAGCTCAATACCTTAAACTTCTGCAGAATGGGGATAGCTGATGTTTTATGCTTAAAATAAAAATTCTTCGACAACGCAGCGGATCAGACAGTAGAGGATGACCACGATCATAAGCGGGGTAAGCAGTCGAAGCTTTTTGCCATTTTCATCGTACCGATTAAAAGATTCCTTGAATACAGCGGTGAAACTCTCCTTTCTACCATTTATAACTGCAAGCAGATAAATAATTCCTGCCGATATTACAGTGCCAACCAGTGCCATAGGTATATATGCCCGGATGGTGCTGAGCAGCATCGTCTGTGTTACTTCTGTATTTTCTGCCTGATCTTTTAACGCCGGAATGATATTTGCAATATGCTTTATAACAACAGAAAAACCATTGATCAGAAAATGCATGATCATTGTTGGAATAATGCTTCCGGTTGCTTCTACAACAAATCCAAAGATCAGACCGATCACAACCGCATATGCCATCTGATTAAAATTCATATGCATCAGTCCAAATAAAAAGCCTGACATCAATATGGCCTTTAATCTGCCGGCTTCATGAAAGCTTCCGAACATGACACCACGATACGCCAGTTCTTCTATCACACACGGCAAAAATGCCATGAAAAAAAGCGAAGTCCCAAGTGTATTATGATCAACCAGTGCTGAAGCTGCATTGCTGATCTCATTTCGCACAAATAACATCGAGATTGCATTTAACAATGTAATAAGTGGCTCCATAAACAGAACCAGTGGTGGAATCAGCAGGAGTGTCAACGGATGAAATCTCCGAAACCAGATGATATCCTTTACATGCTTTCTCATGATGAACAGATATAACACTGTTGGTACAAATATCAGACTCTGACTGAATAATATGTTTTGTTTTATCGTGATGCCGGAAAACAGATCTGTAAATAACGCCAGCACCGTTACGACCTCGTAAACTGCGATCAAAGCTGTAAACAAACATTCAGCTCCAAAAATTTTCTTTCTTGTCTCCATATACCCTCTTATAATAATGTGGCAGATATCATTCATACATCTGCCACACCATCATTTTAAAATCTTTATTTATACAACTGCTACTGCTTCGATCTCAATCAGTACGTCTTTTGGAAGTCTTGCAACTTCTACACAAGAACGTGCAGGGAAATCTTTGTTGAAATATTCTTTGTAAATATCGTTGATAATTGAGAACTGGTTCATATCCTTAATAAATACTGTAGTCTTTACAACCTTGTCACAGGATGAACCGGATGCCTCGATCAGATTCTTCAGATTTGAGATTGCCTGTTTTGCCTGAACTGTGATATCTCCTTCTACTAACTGATTCGTTGCAGGATCGATCGGAACCATTCCTGACGTAAATAAAAATCCATTAGCAACGATTGCCTGTGAATATGGTCCGATTGCCTGTGGTGCTTTCTCTGTGCTTATTATCTTCTTATCCATTTTTATATCCTCCTGAAATTTAATGCCTATATCTCCATAATGATCTCTCTTGCCAGACTCTCCGGTATGGCTTTTGCATACTGGTCACCATCAAATACCTCGATTGCGCCGATTCCATGCTGTAAAACGAAACGCAAATGTCCGTCTCTGACCTTCTTATCGGTATACAGCTTCTTAACCAGAGCGTCACGGTCAATATAATCCGGAATCTCCGTTGGAAGATCTGCCTGCTTCAACATGGCAACCATAGCTGCTTCATCCTCTGCTGTACAGTAGCCAAAATGTTCTGCCATCTTCACCTCTGCAACCAGACCGATCGCAACGGCCTCTCCATGCAGCAGCTTATAATCACTGACTGTCTCGATGGCTCTTCCAACCGTATGTCCAAGGTTCAAAACCTCACGCAAACCGCTTTCCCGCTCGTCCTTCATAACGACCTGATATTTGATCTCGCAGTTCTTCTCCGCGATATGTCTGCATACCTCGTCCTTTACTGCAAACACATCTTCGATATGCTCTGACAGATAATCGAAGAATTCCCTGTCTGCAAGGCAGGCGTGCTTGATCGTCTCTGCAAGACCTGAAGATAACTGTCGCTGTGGAAGTGTCTTCCATGTTGCGATATCCAGATATACCTTCTGCGGCTGATTAAACAGTCCGATCAGATTGGTTGCAAGCGGTGTATCGACCGCTGTCTTTCCTCCCACAGATGCATCCGCTGCCGCAAGTAATGTCGTTGCATAATTGATAAATGGAATTCCTCTGCCGTAGGTTCCGGCTACAAATCCTGCAAGGTCTGTCACCACGCCACCGCCAACGGCGATAATGCAGCAATCTCTCCGATATCCCTTTGCAAGCATGGTATCTTCTACATACTCCTTTGTCGCTCTGGTCTTGCTCAGTTCTCCTGCCGGAAAACTTATAAGATCTGTCTTGTATCCTGCTTCTTCAAGCATCTTATAAATCTTGTCCGCATACAGCTCTTTTACATTGCTGTCTGTAACTACTACAAATTTGGATATTTTTCCAACCAGACCGGCTTTCAGATCATCGATCAGCTTCTGTTCCAACTCATATCCAATCTCGATCTCATAGCTGTCGTCTACTACTTTTTTTAATTCAACCTTGAAATTACTCATCTTCATCCTTTCATTTCCTGGTACTTTTCAGCCATATAACACGCATAGCTGTCTTTTTGTTTCTCCTGAACATTCCTGCTCATTTACGAATACATTATTTGATGATAATGTTTTTCTCTGTGATCCGGATCTTACCCTCTTTTAACAGATGTCCAACCGCACGCTTAAATGCATTCTTGCTGAGTCCGAACTCTTTCTCGATCACTTCTTTATCTGCCTTGTCATTAAATGGTAAGGTTCCTCCATAGCTTTCGATGATATTGTATACCATCTCGCTGTCATTGTTGATCTGTTCACGGATCGGCTTCTGTAAACTCAGATTGAGTTTGCCGTCTTCTCTGACATTTGCCACACGGGCTTCTACCGTCTCACCCACATTGATCCGGGAATGGATCTCCTTCATCGGGATCAGGGCTGAATAACGATTATCAACCGCAACAAATGCTCCCAGATTCTGATTAAATTCAAATACCGTTCCACTTACAGAATCCCCTGCCTTATATGGGGACTGTGTCTCCAGATAGGCATATACCTTCATGCTGACGCACAAACGCTTGGAACGATCCTCATACATCCGGACCAGATACGACTGACCTTCCCTTACCTTGCTTGTCTGCTCTTTAAAAGGAAGCAGGATATCTTTTTCCAGTCCCCAGTCCATAAATGCACCGATGCCTGTCACATTGACACATTTTAATACTGCAAGTTCTCCCATCGTTATGATCGGATGATTTGTTGTTGCGATCAGACGATCTGCGGAATCACGATAGATAAATACATCTAATTGATCTCCCATTCTTGTTCCCGCAGGTACCTGTTTCTTTGGAAGCAGGACTTCCTCGTCGTCGTATTTTTTCTCGGCAAGGTAAATGCCGAAATCTTTCTCTTTTACAACCTCTAAATGGTTCCATTCGCCAATCTTGATCATGCTGTCTGTCTCCCCGTTCTCTTTGTTTTAAATTCTACTATACATCTGGTCTGATCTTCTTCATCTGCAAATACAAACTGTATCAGATCATCTCTTTCTGCTTTCTTTATTACGATACATTCATCTTTTACAAACTGCCGCTTATACTCGCTTCTGATCTGACAGATCATGTCATCCGAATCGATATATTCCAACGCCAGCGCAATATATGCTTCATTATTCATGTGGTTATTCGAATCAATCTGATAAGGCAGAACAACCCTTCTGTCTGTCTCTTCCATGCCTTCGATCAGCCGGATCTTTCTCGGAGCATATTCCATCGGAAGCTTTTCTGCAAGAGGATATGCTGCTCCTACTTCAGGCTCAATTCTTACAGGACGAAGCGTATCAGTATCAATATAACTCCACTGGGAAGCTGCCTGTACAATATTCGCTCCATTCTCATCCCGAATAACTATATTACGATATCCCATGGAACCTTTAAAATCATATGCCCAGGTTCCAACCCTGATCTTCTCCTGTAATACCGGATACCGCTCCACATCGATCTGCCATGAGATCAGAAACCATGCCCGGTTATGGTCCTTCAGATATTCAATTCCAATTCCTGCCTGTTCTGAATCGAAGATCGCACAATCCTGAAAGCAATTTGCTATCGTTGCCGCATTTGCTTCCGGTCTTCCATGCGTTTCGCTGTATCTTACGATCGCATCAAAACTGTACATATGTATTCTCCATTTCCTATTACAATGTCATCTCCACAAGTGCTCCCATTATACAACAGCCGGGCTATTATTTCTACCTGGATTTTCTATTTCCATTGATTTTTATTCTCAAATTTTTCGTATACATTGCGTATAAATAACTTTTTGTAATTTTTTGAAAAAAGTGCTTGCATTTTTCAAACTGTTATAATATAATATCATCTGTTGACAGCAATGGGCTATCGCCAAATGGTAAGGCACTGGACTCTGACTCCAGCATTTCAAGGTTCGAATCCTTGTAGCCCAGCTCTTAAGAACCAGATGTGATCTGGTTCTTTTTTTTGTGCAATCAACCATCATGCAGAAATTGTGCTTGCAACGCAAGAGCACAAATTTCTATATGATGGTCAATGTTCATCGAGTCGTTAGACGAGAGGAACCTGATTGCACAAAATTGTTTTCAATTTGACGACCGCTAATCATCGAGTCGTCAGACGAGAGGAACCTGATTGCACAAGAAAAGGAAAGGGACCGCCGTCTTACAGGCAGTCCCTTGTATTTATGAATATTTTTTTGTGAAAAAAACAACGACTTAAATTTCGGATGTCTTAGGAGCTGTCTTCTCTCCTTTTCTTATTGTAACAAAATTGTAACACATTTTTAATTTTTGTGCAATGTCTATTTTTACTAATTTATCGGAAATTTATTTTACTTTTATATATGAATCCTCTAATGCTTTCAAATATATTGTATAGTTCACTTTATATTTTCTATTCTGCATCCGGCAGTCCCAAAAGCTGCAATGCGTTTTCTCCAAGGATCTTTTTCTTGTCTTCATCTGATAACGGAAGTGCCTGTATGTCCTTTATGGCCCGCTTCTGATCTGTCCACGGACTGTCTGTTCCAAATACGATCCGGTCTGCTCCATGTGCTCTGATCAGTTTCAGGAACATCTCCTCTGATGCCAGCTTCCAACGATGTTCAGCACCCGAAAGCCATGCAATCTCTCCATAGGAAAATGCTGTATCCATATATACATTTCTTCCGCACAGCTTCGCAAGTACCTCGTCCCAGAGATTCCAGCCACCCATGTGTGCAAGAACGAGCCGCTCCGGCTGAACCTCATCTAATACTTCACACACCATGTCCGGTGTACAATGTGTTACAGATGGAAGTCCGATATCTACTCCGGCATGAACCACAACGACCAGACCCAGTTCTGTTGCATAACCGATAATCCGTTTATAACGGATATCATTGAACATGGCATCCTGATAATCCGGATGCAGCTTAATTCCCTTTAATCCGGCAGACTTGATGCCATTTAAAATCTCTTTATAGTTATCATTTCCGGGATGGATTCCGCCAAATGACCAGACGCCACTTCCCGTAAACTGGGCTGTTACTGTCTTTGCAACGGTATTGATCCGCTCCACCTGATGAGGTGCGGTTACAACAGGAAGGACAACAGAGATATCAACGCCGCTTTGCGCCATTGAATGCTGCAAGCCTGCAAGTGTACCATCCGATGCCGGCTTTGTCTTTGATCTACTTACTAACAGTTCAAGTGTCTTTGAAGCTATTTTATCCGGATATGTGTGAGTATGAAAATCTACGATCATCTTTTATTCCTTTTCTTATCTTCTCCCTGCCACCCTGTATTTAGGGTAACACCCAGGTTTTCATTTGACAATATTAAATTTTTCAGAAATTTATTAATTTCTTTCGCACTTTTCTATATAAAATGCCAAATTATGTCGCCTGCCGGTTCCATGTTACACCGCATTTCACCGATATATGTAAATATTAAATCTTTTCTATCGTATTGAAAATCCGATCATTTTAGAGTATCTTAGTTGAGAATAAACTAGAAACAGAAAGGGCTGCTCCGGCAGTTTTATACATTATGGCTGGAAAAACAAAAAAGAAACTGACCGTTACACAGATGCGGTCTGTCATAAAATTCCTGATCGGTGTCAACATCGTCCTGCTCATCGCCGTTATCGTTCTGTCCGTCCTGTTGGCGGTCAGTCGGTCAAAAAGCAGCAAGGATGCTGTCTCGATCATAAAACCGGACGGAAAATACACAGTCTGTTTGGATCCGGGACATGGCGGTTCCGACATCGGGGCAACCGGAATTAATAACATTCATGAAAAAGACGGAAATCTGAAGCTTTCCTTAAAGGTTGCAAAACTATTAAAGAAAAACGGAGTAAAGGTTGTTATGACGCGTGATGATGATTCTACCGTTTCTTCCGAAGATCGTGCTGCGATTGCAAATGACTGCAACGCAGATCTCTATCTGGCGCTCCACAGGAACTACGCAGCCAACCCTGAGGCCTGTGGTGTAGAAGCATGGATCTACAGCTCCGGTTCTGAAAAGAATCACGCGATCGCAGAAACCATCCTGTCCAATCTGGAAAAGGTCGGGATCTCCGATAACCGTGGTGTCCGTACCGGAACACAGTTTGACAGTGACAACGATTACATCGTTATCAAACAGACAAATATGACAAGTCTGATCATCGAAATGGGCTTTATCAGCAACGAAAAAGACGTAGAGCTCTACGATGATAATATGGACGATTATGCCGCCGCCATCGCTAACGGCATTATCGAATGGCTCAACGAATATCAATAAAACAATATGTATATAAATGCCGGTATAAACGGTCTGTCTGCCGGTACTATGAAACATCCATAGAGAAGCCGACTGATTTTCATACAATTTTGTGCTATGTCTGAGCTGCAAACGACTTTATCGCAACGGAGACATATGCATATAAAATTGTATGAAAGAAGGTAGGCAAACGTGATGTTCATAGTACCGGCAGACAGACCGTTCATACCGGCATTTTATCTATTAATTATTTTATTGTTATGGTTGTTACCGACCGAATATCAGAAACAGAACTTCCGATATAGATCGTATAACTTCCTGCCACGACCTTCCACTCATCCGTCTTCTCATCAAAATGACGGAATGCCTCGGCTGTCAATTCAAATTCCGCATACTTTGTTTCTCCCGGTGCAAGTGATAACTTGCAGAAGCCCTTCAACTCCTTCACAGGATTCTCCGGACTTACCTCCGTTTCTCCGACATACAGCTCTACCGTCTCTTTTCCGGCAAGCTTTCCGGTATTTGTTACCGGGATCTGTACCTTGAATGTCTGCCCATCCAACTCTTTTACCTGCATATCTCCGTAAGCAAATGTCGTATAAGATAATCCATGTCCAAATGGGAACTGCACCGGAATCTGATATTTGTCATAATACCGATATCCGACAAATACTCCTTCTCTGTATGTCTCCGTCAGTTTCGCATTCATTCTTTCATGCTCTTCTTCCGTTAAGGCTCTTCCGGGGAAATCTCCAAAAACCATCGCCGGCACCTGATCAAGAGATTTCGGCATGGTCATCACAAGTTTACCGGATGGATTTACTTCACCAAATAAAACCTCACCGAGTGCTCTGCCACCTTCCATTCCTGCATAGCTCATCCATACAATCGACTTTGCATCATCGATCCAGGCACTCATATCGACCGGATTTCCCGCCATCATGACAATGACCATATTCGGATTCACTTTTAAAAGTTCCGTGATCAGTTCATCCTGATGATATGGAAGCTTCAGATCCGGTCTGTCGTATCCTTCTTCATCTGTATCATGATTTAAACCGCCAACAAAGATCACATCATCATATTCTGAAGCAAGGGCAACTGCCTCTTCGCGAAGTGCCTTCTGGATCTTCTGTCCTTCCGGATCATTTCCTTCATAAGCACCCTGCTCCGATGCCAGTTCATCCAGACTTACCTCCTGCCAGTTCAGTACCTGCTGTCTGTTCTTATCCGGCACATAATAACCTTCTGCATAGGTCACTTCACAGTTGCCGCCAAGCTCCATCTTAATACCAAGCAGTGGATTGATCTCATAAAGTGCCGCAATCTCTGCACTTCCCCCACCATTTGAATGAAGCTTTGCTGCATTATGTCCGATCACCAGAAGCCGATGTGTCTTCTCCGGTGCAAGCGGCAGTCTCTGTTCTTCATTCTTTAACAGCACGATAGATTCTCTGGCCGTTTCTAACACTGCATCCTGATGTACTGAAGTATCATAGCTTCCCTTCTTCCGGCTCCAGTCACGAACCGCATAGACAGCCGGCTTCTGTTCCATGCCGCCAGCAGATATAGCCGTCTGTTCATTGTCCCCACTTGGGGCTTCTACAATATCGATCATCTTGACACGGAGCATGAATCGAAGAATACTCTTTACCTTTTCATCCACTCTTTCCTCTTCAATCTCACCATTTCTTACCGCATTTAACAATGAATCTGCCATGCAGTATTCATCGAAGTTTGCATAGATTGACATCTCTACATCGATCGGGCTGTCTGCCGCGGCCTTTGTATCGTGGATGCCACCCCAATCCGAAACGATCAGACCATCATAGCCCCACTCTTGCCGCAGTATCTCACCGAGCAGTTCATTATTTTCACAACAGTGGACACCACGGAACAGATTATAAGCACCCATAATAGATCTTACCTTTGCTTTCTTTACTGCTGCTTCAAATGCAGGCAAGTATATCTCACGGAGCGTTCGTTCATCGATCTCGACATTCACCCAGTTCCGCTCTGTTTCCTGATTATTAACAGCAAAATGTTTCACACAGGCACCCACGTCAGAACTCTCGATCCCTTCGATCACCGGAACCGCCATCTCTGATATCAGATAAGGATCTTCGCTGAAATATTCAAAATTTCTTCCGCAAAGTGGCGTCCGCATAACATTGACACCCGGCGCAAGTATGATATCCTTGCCACGTCCTCTGGCTTCTTCACCAAGTACCGTTCCTGATTTTCCTGCCAGTTCCCGGTTCCAGGTTGCGGCGATCGCACTGTTACTCGGACAATATGTAACTCCATCATCATTATGTCCGGCTCTGCCCCAGTTATCATTAAAGAATTCGAACCGCACCCCTGTCGGGCCGTCCGACATCACGATTGGGGGGATTCCAAGCCTTTCTACTGCCCCGGTGCGGAACAGACCCGCACCATGGATCATCTTTATTTTCTCTTCTAATGTCAGTTCATTTACTAACTGATCGATCTTTCTTTCATAATCTTTGTGAAACATCGTATTTTTCCTTTCTGTCCAGATATTTACAACCCTTATCTGCAAACGATACGGTTGCTGCAGGCTGTAAGAACCGTTGTGCCATCTTTCACTTCAAGTACTGTCCCCTGTGCCCCTCTAGATTCTACTTTTTGTCCTCTATTCTCTGCTCCACACATAGCAGTATGCCTGTGTTCTCGCTGCAAATTTTGCTTTCTTAAGAAGTTCTCTGACTTCTGCCTTTGTATACCAGCCGGCTTCGATCTCTTCTAATGTAGAGGTACTCTTATGGAACTCTCCCCGTGCCTTTCCAACAACGCAGACATTTGTTTCATTTGAAAAACCGACCGCACTGTAGCTGGTTCCGATGAAATCATCGATCTCATATAATTCCAGCCCTGTCTCTTCACGAAGCTCACGCTTCGCACTCTCCTGCGGCGTCTCACCCGGATCGATCAGACCTGCCGGAAAGTTATATACCCATTCTCCCGGAGCAAGACGGAATTCCTTATCGATCAGTATCTTCTCGCCGGTCTCATCCGTAGCAATGATCACAACTGCATCTGCCATTTTGCCATGCAGTCCTTCAAAATCCGTAATGTCACCATTCCGGCTGATCATCTCATATACCTTCTCCTGATGATCCACTGTCTCATATGTTATATCATAGCGGGTAATAAATTTACCTTCGCATTTCTTTTCTACTTTTTTGAATTGCATTTTCAAATAACACCTTTCGAGTACTAATATTATAAACCGAAGCCGGCATAACAAGATCCATATGATCCGTAACAGAAACGCTTATGTCTTTCCTTTAAGAAACCTCAACATCAAATCGGAATTTTGTATAAGCAGGATTCAGATAACTCATGGTAAACTCTACAATATTATAATCTGCATCCGCACCCTGATAATCGATCTTATAAATCGCAGTTCCACGTTCCACCTGCAGCAGCTCTGCGAGCCGTTCATTTGCCTCACATATGACTAGCTTCTGTCCAAAATGGCATGGCATATGTCCTTTTGCTTCCATATAATCATATAAAGACACTTTGGCGAAATCAAATTCATCCAGATCATCAAAATATTTTTTCGGTACATATGTGTACTCAACCGCAAATGGTATATCACCCTCTGATCGTACCCGGTAAATTCCATATATCATCTCATCATCCGAAATTCCAAGCTTATATCCCAGATATTTACTTCCTGTGATCTCACCGATCCCGAGAAGGCGGTTTTTTACCTCCATTCCACCCTTACGGAGCGTCGCTGTGATGCCGGTATTTCCTGCTTCATTTGAATTATCCAGATCGATCTTTTTCTTATCTCTTTGTGCAACATACGTTCCAGAACCCGGTTTACAAACCAGATATCCTTCTTCTACAAGCTTACTAACCGCACGTTTTACGGTCATACGGTTCACACCATAGGCTTCCGCCATTTTTCTCTCACTTGGTATTGCTTCACCCGGCAGATATTTTTTTTCATCTATTTTCTTGATAATAGAATCCTGTAATTGAATATATAATGGCATTCTATAATCCATGGAGCACCTCCTCCATCTTTTGCTTAATGACAGGATCTTCTTTTTCAAATGCGACCCATTCTTTATTGATCACCGATTGCAGATATTCCATAACCTCACCTTTCTCGTCATATGTGATTCCCTCTTTTTTTACAAGAGCAGTCAGCTTGTCAACATTCAAGGCTTTGGCTTCATTTTCATCAGCATATACAATTCCGACTGTTAATTCCTGTTTTTTGGGAATATGATGATATTCCTGAATCAAAATATCAAATAACGAATTATCTTCCAGATCAAACCGCATCAGCTTAGGAGCCTTGCTTTCTGGTATATATGAATATTCTATGGTGATCGGAACAGCCCTGTCTTCTTCTACGACCATACGGATACGGGTAATTTTGAATAACGGAGTTCCTAACGGAAGCTTAATACTTTTATTCAGTTCCTTATCTACTTCCACACGCTCAAACGCCAACAGTCTGCTTCTTGTTTGTGCCCCCATCTTTTCCAGCTTTTCACTGAATGATCGAATTCGGTCAAGATTGGATATCATTCTTCTGTGGGCTATGTAGTTGCCGCTCCGTTCCCTGCATTCTATGATCCCTTCATCCTCTAATAATTTATATGCAGATCTGACGGTAGCTCTCTGTACCCCAAACTGTTCAGCCAGATCCCGTTCAGATGGGAGTTTTTCTCCTTCTTTCAGTTTATTTTTCATAAAGTAAAATTTTAATTCATACGCAATAAACTCATCTTTATTCATCAATTTCATGGCAAACTCCCTCCTGTACTCTATTAAGTATAGCAACTTTTCCAAACGCAAACAAGCAGGAAATGTCAGTTTATAAGACCAAAAACAGACCCGTACATGTGCGGATCTGTCTCTGTATACTTTTTATAACTCTCTTATTTTTTTCCTTAACGGAAGTATCATACCCGGTGCAACTGATAACTCATCAATGTTCATCTGTAAAAACCTTTCTGTCAGACTTAGATCGGCTGCAAGTTCACCGCATATTCCAATCCACTTTCCTTCTGCATGAGCATTCTCTGCTGCCATTTGGATCATAGATAACACCGCCGGATGGTGTGAATCATAGAAGGAATCCAGATTCCGGTTCTGGCGATCAATTGCCAGAGTGTACTGCGTCAGATCATTTGTTCCGACACTAAAGAAATCCACTTCCTTTGCCAACTCTCTGCTGATCATAACCGCAGCCGGAGTCTCAATCATTATACCGGTTTCAATCTGATCGGAAAATGCTATTCCATCTGCACGAAGTCCGATCTTCACCTCGTCCATTATCTCTTTAATACGACGAACCTCTGATACCGAAATGATCATCGGAAACATGATCGCAATCTGGCCATACGCGGATGCTCTGAAAATAGCTCTAAGCTGGGTCTTAAATAATTCGGGTCTGGTCAGACATATCCTGATCGCACGGAACCCCATTGCCGGATTATCCTCTTTTTCCAGATTAAAATATCCAACCTGTTTATCTGCTCCGATATCCAACGTACGGATGATCACCCTTTTTCCGGCCATCATTTCCGCTACCTGTCTATAAGCTGCAAACTGTTGTTCCTCTGTTGGATAAGTTTCATTTTCCAGATATAAGAATTCGCTTCTGAATAACCCGATACCACCGGCGTCATTTCGGAGTGCCGCTCCTACATCTGATACATTGGCAATATTGGCATAAAGGTTAATCTTCTGCCCGGATCTGGTTACATTTTCTTTGCCCTTCAATGTCTCCAGAAGCTCACGCTGTTCCTGTTCGACAGCTTGCTTTTTTCTCATGGCAACAAGGATTTCTTCATCCGGATCAATATAGATCTTTCCTTCCTGACCGTCTACGATTGCAAGTCTTCCGTCATATTTCGGTGTTAATGTATCACCGATTCCTATAACAGCCGGAATATTCATGGTTCTGGCAAGAATCGCTGTATGGGAATTTGCCGAGCCTTCCACTGTAATAAATGCCAGCACCTTATCTTTATCAAGCTGAACAGTCTCGCTTGGTGCCAGATCATCTGCCGCGATGATTACCTGCTCCGTCATTTCAAATGAAGCATTCTGTTTTTTTGCAAACTGGGAAAGGAGCCTGTTCGATACATCCTTTACATCTGCTGCCCTTCCCTGCATATAGGCATCATCCATCGCTTCAAAGATTGCTGCATAATTATCAGATGTGACACCTATTGCATATTCAGCATTTACCTTTTGTGTATTTATAATATTCTCTACAGAATCATTATAATCCGGATCCTCAAGCATTAACTGATGTGCTTCAAAGATCATGGCATTTGCTTCTCCCACATCAGTAAGTGCCTTGTCATATAACTGCTGCAATTCAGAAAGTGCTTTTTCCTTTGCAGTCCGGAAGCGGCGTATTTCCGCCTCCGGATCATCGACATGACATCGTTTTATCTGGATTTCGTCCCTTTTAAAGAATTGTATCTTCCCGATAGCAACTCCGCCAAATACACTTTTACCCTGTAATATTACCATATTGTCACCTCTTTAAAATCCGATCCTTTTACAGATGTTCCTGAACGAACGCTTTCAGGTTTGCTGCATCTTCTGCCTCGTTTTCACCTTCTACTTTTATCAGGATCTCCTGACCTTTTTTTGCTCCCAGACTCATAACTGCCATAACTCCTTTTGCGTTTACGGTTCTGGATCCAAATGTTACGGATACTGTGCTCTTACATTTTGCAGCAGCCATAACAAACTGTGAAGCCGGTCTGGCATGAAGTCCCTGCTCATCTGTAATTACATATGTGAATTCAACCATAATAACCGCCTGACCTTTTTAATATTCAAACTGACGATAGTAACGTCTGAATTCCAGACTATGTCCTGTATTCTGCTCATAATGAATAGCAAGTCGTTCTGTTAATATCGCGGTAATGATCATCGGAGAGCAGATTACTCGGAACTCATCATCGATACCATCCAGGATGTAATCCTTGGTATCAATAATAACAGCTTTCTTTGTATGTTCTTTTACAAATCGTTCTACTCTTTCATCTAATGGTCGATATTCGTCCTCACCTTTTATTACAAATACCGGAACTCTGTCATCAACTAACTCCAATGGTCCATGGAAGAAATCAGCAGATGAAACAGTCTTTGTACGAACCCACTGCATCTCCTCTAAGATACACATTGTAAAGAGATAGGTCTCACCCCAAAGGACACCGGAGCCTGTAAACATTGTATATGGTTCATGTGCATATGTCTTTGCGATCTCGATCGCTCTTGGCTCAAATTTTTCTCTTACCGCAAGGAGATCCTTAAACAGATTTTCCATCTGATCTGCCCATCTGTCATAATGTGGAAATTCTCCTCTGTTCTTTAAGATACGGAGCATTACAAAATAGTATAATAAGTAAGAATGCTCACAGTCACCACATGCATTATAAATCGGGTCTGTCAGCAGATTTGCTAAAGGAGTTGTCTCATCCTTTGTAAATCCATATACATTGATTCCCTGATCCTTACAATATTTTACTGCCTTCAAGATCTCCATAGTATTGCCTGATGCAGAAGAGGTAAATACAAGAGTCTTATCTGTAATATGTTTTTTATTTTTTACCAGAAATTCACCTGCATTTTCAAGATAGATCGGAAGATCTGTATATTTCTTGGCTACTTCTACAACCGGATACCATTCTGCCCATGTTCCACCGATACCAATCATACATACGCTGTCATATTCCTTTGCCGTGATCCGGTCAATCAATGCCTCAACCTCTCCTCTTAATGAGTATGTCTTTGCTCCGTCCTTTAAATATTTCTCTGCGTCAAATTTTTTTAATGCCATAGTTCTTTCCTCCTGTTATTTTTTATTCCCCTATAATAGTTATATAAATTGTTCTATATTGCGGTCCATCATATTCACACAGATATATGTCCTGTGCACTTCCACTTTTCAGCTTTCCATCTATAACCGGGAATACACAATGATTTCCGGTCAGATGGGCTTTTAAATGTCCGGTCGGATTGCCTGCCATCGCACCGTAGGTATCTAACAGCCTTCCATGGGCATATTCTCCGTCCTCAGGAACAAGTCTTTCCATCAGATGCCCAATATCATATTCCAGGCACTCCAGTCCTTCATTAACTGCAATTCCTGTTGTTGTATGTGCTGTTATAACATATACAACACCATTTCTGATTTTGCTTTTTTCTACAACCTGCCTGATATCATCTGTAATTTTCACCAGACAGTTATATTCTTTTGTCAGCACCTCTATACTGCCATGTGTTACCATCATACCTCCAATCCCAGAAACTCAATCGCGTTCTGTCCAAATATCAGATCCTTGGTAGATTCTCTTATATCCATAGCTTCTATAGCCTTTTTCATTCTCCGCATCTCTAACCGCGGATCATCAGAGCCAAACATGATCTGATGTCTGAAGCTTCGATCGATCCAGTGCGGTCCCATATCCACTTCGAATACCTTGTGATAAAACTCCGGGGCTGTATCAAAATACAGGAATGCTGTATCCGCATAAACATTTCTGTATTTGAGCATCAGCATACAAGTTTCCTGCACCCATGGCCATCCGCAATGTGCAAGACAGATTCGAAGCTTTGGATGTCTGTATGCTGTTTCTTCAAACTCAACCGGCCTCGCATATTTAGATAAGGTATCCGGCTCTACCGACATTCCGCAATGAAACACGATCGGTTTATTATACTTCTCGCATATCTGATATATCGGCTCCATGTATTCATCTCCCGGATAGAACTTCTGCTTTGACGGATGAAGCTTCAGGCCTGCCAGATGATACTCTGCAAATGCTGTTTCAAGTATTTCTGTCGCATCCGGCCTGTGAGGATCTACACTGGCAAATCCGATAAAACGATCCGGATATGTTGCTGTCAATTCCTTTATCTGGTCATTTGTTCCTAGTATGCCTCCATATTCCGTAGTCAGATCCAGTGGAAGCAAAACCGCTTTATCAACTCCGGAACAATCCATCAAGGTTAACAGTGCATCAACCGGGATCTGATCCGTCTTGTATAAGCCATACATCTTTTTTGCAAATTCATTCTGATATTCCGTTTTGCATACCGGCTCTAAAAATGCAGGATGTACATGCATATCAATTACTATTTTTTTCACCTTACTACTACCTCCTTTTTAACCAAGGAAGCCAAAGAATGCTCCTGCTATTCCAAGTACAAGCATGATCAACATAATAAGCAACGGATTAACCTTCTTCTTCAATAACCAGTAAGTAACTCCAAATAGCAACAGCACCGGAAGGCCCGGGACAATGCCATTTAACAGATCCTGAATTGTACTTGCTTCTTCGCCGCTTCCGATCTGCGTTACAAAATTAATCGACGTCATATCCATCGTCATGCCGCCAACTACCATAATACCCATGATAGAGGCTACTTCCATAACTACTTTCATCAAACCGGATTCAACAATCTTTGCCATGGATTCACGACCCATTTTATATCCAAGGAATACTCCAAACCATCTGCAGAGATATGCCGGAATGTTAAAGATCAAAAGGAAGAGAATAGGTCCGAGAATGTTCCCCTGCAAGGCAAGTGAACATCCGATTCCTGTTGCAATTACCTTGATCGTGCCCCAGAACAGAGAATCGCCGATTCCTGCTATAGGTCCCATTAATGCTGTTTTTACTGCGCCAATCGAATCTGTATCAAAATCTGCATCCTGTGCATTTTCCTCTTCCATTGCGGCTGTGATACCCATCTGAAATGTTGCAAGATAATGGCTGGTCTGATATAACGTCAGATGACGCTTCATAGCAGCTGCCAGATCCTTCTTATCCGGATACAGTTTCTTTAAAACCGGATACATGGAAAAACAAAATCCTACATTTCCCATTCGTTCATAATTCCATGTATGTTCATATGTGATCTCTCTTAAAAACACCTTTATGAGATCTTTTTTCGTAACTACCTTATCGTAGTCTGCATGTATCTTAGAACTCATCAAAATCACCTCCGTTATCTGCGGTTTCAACTACCGGTGCTGCCCCCTGTTGCTTGTCTCCGAATATGCCGAATGTTACTCCGATTATCACAATAAGTACGGCAAAAATCGCAACTCCTGTTGTGGATATTCCAAGGTATGATACCAGGAAAAAGCCAAGGAAGAAAAATGGTGCAACCTTGCGATTCATCATCTGCTGTGCAAGCATTGCAAAACCAAGTGCAGGAAGCAGTGCTGCTGTTATATCCATACCGGACTGAACAAATTCAGGTATTTTACCAAGAAGTGCTGTTACTGCATCACTGCCAAAATAAAATGCAAGTGGGATGCAGACAATACCAAAAAGATTCTGAAGATATCCTGCGATCAGATAATCTCTGTTAAATGCCCGTATATTACCTTTTTCAGCATCACGGTCACATTTGTGGATCATAACAAGCATCAACGGCTGGCAGATACCGGTATTTGCCGCAAGCATTACGGTTGCGATCGGAATACCAAGTACTAAAGCTGTTTCCGCTCCGGCTCCTGACTGAATCGCAAGTGAAACACCGAGCACAGTGCCTGCGATCAGATCCGGCGGATTATATGCACCGATCGATACGGCTCCTACAAGTGCAAGTTCCATAGTTGCACCCATAATAATACCGGCCGGAAGATTTCCCATTACCAGACCTACTAACGGTCCAAGAACGATCGGTCGCTGCAGGCAGCTTGTACCAAGCAGCCATTCTGAATAACCAAGCAGGCCGATCAGAAAAATAAGTATTGTTTTTAATATCATAATCTGTCCCTCCATTCATCCGTTAAAACAGCGATTTGCATTTAATTACTTTATCAGCCGGGATCATCTGAATAAATACATCAACGCCATCATCAACCATCTCTTTTACCAGAGCCAGCTCGGCTGCATCCATATATGCGCTTCTACCATATAATTTTGCATTTTCATGGTATGCAATGTTGCCGATATTTAATGTCTTTTCTCCTGTGGCTTCAATGATTGCTTTGGCTATTTCTACCGTTTCACAGATGATAAATAATTTATATTTATCAGTTACCCCGCTTTTCAATGCCTCTACAGCTTCCGCTGTATTTTTTACTACAACCTTTGTTCCGGATGGTTTCGCCATCTTTAGTGCGTTTAATCTCAGCGGATCATTTTTAACCGTGTCACTTACCAGCAGCAGGCAATCTGCCCCTAATGATGCTGTCCATGACACTGCTACCTGTCCATGTAAGAGACGATAATCAACGCGAATTGATTTGATCATATAAACCTTCTCCTTTCTTTTCTGTCAATACACAGATTAAAAATCTTCATCATCATACGTTGCATTTACTGTATTACAATAAACCATCATATCTTTAGCCTCTGCAACCGCACTTTCAATTACAGATGCCGTATCCTGATCCTCTGCACTCAGCAGGATACCGATCACTGCAGCCAGATTCACACCGGCAACAACATGTATCCTTGGATCAGACAATAATGCGGATGCATTATTATTCACACTTCCGCCTAAAAGATCTGTCATTATCACAATCTCTGCCTCTGAATTCGCTTCAACAATTCTCTTTAATTCCGGAAGCGGATCCGGGCATTCATCTGTATAAGCATTGATACAGGTCAGATTTTCCTGTGTACCTGCCAGCATTTCAATCGTTGTCAACATTCCTTCGGCCATCTTTCCGTGTGTTGCTAAGACATATTTTCTCATCCGTTCTCCTCCCTTCTGCTCCTTTCAAGCTTTTCTTTCATAATCCTGTCATAGTCTTCTGTTTTTGGCGAAACAGCCTGTTCCATCCGGGAAAACAGCGGATGACAAGTAAAATTATTTTTTTCTTTTGTTACATGAGCCGCTATATATTGAAACAATGCAGCTGTATATAACGGCGTGATCTCTGCCGGAAGCCGGCATGGCATCCGAATCTGTCCATCTCGTTTATCGTGAACCTGATCCGTAATCATATAGCAACGTTCTGTGATCAACGATGTTGCTTTATAAATATCATACAGTCGATCAGAGGTTTTACCACAGTCTATAAAGAAAACCGAATAATCCGGAGTTAGCTGCATATCCGGTCCATGTATAAATTCTTCGCTCTCATAATATACCGTCGGGACTTTCAGAGTTTCCTGAAATTTCAACGCTCCCTCTCTGACCGTTGCCAGATTGGCTCCATCGCCGACCAGTATTGCTTTTTCCATACACAACAGATCCTGATATCGTTTTTGTACCAATTCTTTCGCCTGTATCAGGCAAAGCTCCTGCATTTCACAAGCTTTCCGGATCTGGCTTACTACAGTTTCATATTCCTGATCACTGATTTCTTTTTTTTGAAAACCTATCTCCAGTATCATAAGCATCAGGAACTCGATCAAAGTAGAATATCCAAGAGTTACATAATCAATCGTTTCATTCCCAACTCCATACTCCACAAGACGATCCGTGTATCTGCTTGCACTGCCATTCTCATTCCCTGTTAACAAAACAAATGGTTGATGCTCTTTATCCAGCTCCTTCATAATTTCAATTATGTTTGTACTGCATCCACTCTGGGATATTAAAATCGTAAACCGGTTCTTTTCTCTCTCCCGGTAAACATCCAGATATTCCACTGTACTTAATACACTGATATCAAATTTACTGTATTTTAAAAGAAATGGTCGAGCTGCATATGCTGCATTCAGGGACGATCCGGATGCGATCAGACATATATCTTCTTTGTCTTGATCCAGATACCAGTCGCATATCTTTTGGGTAAGAGACTTTCTTTTATCAAGATTATCTTTCATGATACGACCGGAAACCTGAATATAATATTCCATATCCTTCTCCATTTTCATCTCCTTTTGTGGTTCTTTTTGTAAACCACTTTGTAAACATAATATACCACCTATCAACTGGTTTTGCAATACCAATTTTATATTTTCTTATACCAATTTGAAAATATATAAAAAAACAGAGAAATTGGCATACTTGTAGTACCAATTTCTCTGTTTTTTAGATATCACTGTTTTTAAATTACTGATTTCTTTTTTTAATTATCTTATTCGCTCACAACGGTACGGTTACGTCCGGCTTCCTTCGCCTGATACAGCGAATTATCTGCCCGATTGAACCATGCCTTTGCACTCTCTCCTTTGGAATATTCCGCAACACCACAGCTACAGGTGATTCCACTGTTATTCATGAACTGGAAGTAGTAGCATCGGAATTCTGTTCTTACATCCTCTACTACATTGATAACCTTCGGCAGTTCAATATTATTGAACAGTATAACAAATTCCTCTCCACCGTAACGGAATGCAAGACCATAGTCTTTGGATTTCTCCTTTAGCATCTTACAAAGTGCCTTGATAACCACATCACCATTGCTATGTCCGTATGTATCATTTACATTCTTGAAATGATCGATATCAAAAATCGCAATATATGCTTTCTCTCTGGTTCCTTCTGTACGCTGGATTTCTTTCTCCAGGCTCTCCTCAAAGGAACGTCTGTTATATAATCCTGTCAGCGGATCTTTACGAAGCTCTGTCATAAGATTCATCTGACGAACTGTGAAGTTACCGATGGATTCCATCAGCTCCTTCGTATGTATATTCAACAGGAAGGTTACCACGCTCAAAACTAAAACCAGCCCAAATGAAGCCGTTACATACGCCCCAAAGCTGACCTCCTTCCACTCAAACAGGCTATACAGACGGATATCATTAATGATCAGACTGCAGAATGTCAAAAGCGTCATCACCAGTGTAATATTCTGATTCGCAAATACGGCTGTGATCACGATTGAAACCATAGGCAACAGCGCCAGTACGATCACATTATAATGTTCAAATGCCGGAACAGTAAAGATCACAAACATCATCATGGATACCAGCCAGTCAGCTCCGTTCTCGTTCAGCTTGTTTTTTTTCAAAACATATAAGGTTCCGGACAACACCCCTGCATATATGACAAGAGGAATTGCTACATATAACCCCATATACGCTCCCCGCGCCATTCCCAAATCTTTTTTTACCAGACATATGATTACTTCCACAACCATGAACGTGATCGCAGCCGACAGAAATACCTTCCACAACAACAACTGCCATTTTTTACTGATATCAACATTTATTGTATCATTATTCATTACGAATTCTCCTTATACGTTTCCACCAATTTTCTTTTCGCATGAACGCACCCATTTTTTTGATTTTACACTATATAAGCCATATCGTCCACTGTTTTTTTGTCAAAAGTACCTAAAAATCGACATTTTTTGCTTCAATTACTATACATAATGTAAAAATACCTCCTGTACATATCTGCATGAACTGTTTCTTATGTACAAAAGGTATTTTCCCTGACGGTTTTCACAGATGCTTCTGTAATAAACCATTTATTTAATTTTAATCTTTATAATGCATATCCGACTTCAAATGCCTTCAGGTTCATCTCAACTGTCTTTGGAGGAACCGTTGCTTTGATAACCTCTACCCATTTGTCATGGTCAAAATCCATATGTTTTGCAGCAACACCGATAATGATCGTATTAAATACTTTTGGATTGCCAAGCTTCTTTGCCTCTGCCATCGCATCGATGGAGATCACCTTATGCTTCTCTGACAATGTCTCTAAGATGTGTTCCGGATATTCTGCCTGACCGGTTACAACTGTGATCGGATCGATTCTCTGATCATTTGCAATAATTACGCCGTCCTTCTTCAGAAAATGAGCATAACGCATAGCTTCCAGCTTCTCAAATGCGATCAGAACATCTGCATGACCTTCTTCTACGATTGGTTCCGCAACCTTCTCACCATATCTTACATATGTAACAACACTACCGCCTCTCTGGCTCATACCATGAACCTCGGAGAGCTTTACATCATAACCTGCTGCTGTCGTGATACCACCGAGGATACGGCTTGTAAGAAGAGTTCCCTGTCCACCGACACCAACTATCATAATATTCTTTACAGCCATTAGAATTCCTCCTTTTCGATCGCATCAAACTTACAACGCTTCATACACAGTCCGCAACCATTACACATGGTCTCATCGATCTGGATCGTTCCATCCGGCTGCTTGATAACTGCCGGGCATCCCGGCTTTAAGCACATACCACACTTCTTACATTTCTCCGGGATAGCTCTGCATACACCTGTTACCTTGGTTGTCTTTAAAAGAACACAAGGAGACTTGGTGATAATAACAGAGATCTCATCCTTTGCAACTTCCTCTTTGATCAGCTTCTTTAAATCGTCAATGTCAAATGCATTGATCTCATGTACACTGTCAATACCGATCGCCTTGCACAATTTATAAATGTTGATCGCATATGTAGGTTCACCCTGCAAGGTCTTACCGGTCGCTGCATGATCCTGATGACCTGTCATACCGGTTGTTGAATTATCAAGGATGATAACGGTTCCTGTGCCCTTGTTGTAAACCATATTCATCAGAGAGTTTACACCTGTATGCATGAATGTGGAATCACCGATAACCGCAACCCAATTCTTAATATAATCTTTTCCTTTTGCCTTTTCCATACCATGTAAGGTGGAAATGGAAGATCCCATACATACGGTTGTATCAATTACGCTAAGCGGCGCAACTGCTCCCAATGTATAGCATCCGATATCTCCTGCTGCGTGGATCTTCAGTTCGTTTAATACTGAAAATACACTTCTATGTGGGCATCCCGGACAAAGGATAGGTGGTCTAGGCGCAACCTTTGCAGGTTCTTCCTGCTCAACCTTCTCGCCGAGTATCTTCTCTCTTAACATATTTGCACTGTATTCACCCTGAACGGTCAAAAGCTCCTTACCTACTGCATCGATGCCCCAGGCTCTTACCTGTGTCTCGATATGAGGCTCTAGCTCCTCAATAACATACAGCTTATCAACCTTTGCCGCAAAGTCTTCGATCAACTTTCTAGGAAGCGGATTTACCATACCAAGCTTTAATACGGAGGCATTTGGCATTGCTTCCTTTACGTACTGATATGGAATACCACTGGTGATAACACCAACGCTGGTATCATTCATCTCTACACGATTGATCGGCATATCCGCACCGTCTGCTGCCATGTCCTTTAATCTCTGTTCTACAAATACATGACGAGGGATCGCATTACCCGGCATCATAACCATCTTCTTAATGTCTCTCTCGTATGGCTTGTCTTCTACTTCTACTCTGTCATTTAATTCAACAACGCCCTGTGAATGTGCCAGTCTGGTTGTTGTACGGAGCATGATCGGAGTATCGTACTTCTCGCTGCATTCAAATGCATACTTTGTGAACTCCTTTGCTTCCATACTGTCAGATGGTTCAAACACCGGAATCATCGCTGTCCTTGCTACCAGTCTGGAATCCTGTTCATTCTGTGATGAATACATACCCGGATCATCGGCTGCTACTAAAACCATACCACCCTTTACACCGGTATATGCTGCTGTAAATAATGGATCTGAAGCTACATTCACACCTACATGCTTCATTGATACGATTGAACGGACACCGGCAAATGATGCTCCGATCGCAACCTCTGTTGCTACTTTTTCATTTGGAGACCATTCTGCATATATCTCAGGATATTTTACAATATTCTCACTGATCTCTGTACTTGGAGTACCCGGATATGCTGCTGATACCTTTACACCGGCTTCATATGCGCCTCTGGCGATCGCTGCATTACCGAGCATTATCTTTTTTTCACCCATTAATTTATCCTTCCTGTCATTTCTCATATTTGCCTTTTGGCAACTCTAATGCTTTATTATACAAGAATTATCAATAAAAGGGAAGTGCTTCTATACGCTTAAAAATAAAAATCGTAATCTATATCCGGAGAAATCTCCACAAAATCAGAACCATTTGTAACATAAACCGTGCATGTGTTACTTTCAACATCCAGTTTAAATGCAAATTTATCATAACCGTCTTTTATATATTTCACTTCCGGATACTCGCCGAGCACAGCGTCAAACTCTTTACGGAAAGCTGCAGGAACCTTTGTCATACCGTTTTCGGATAATATGACATATTCATTATCAACATCACTCTTATAAAAGCTTTCATAAGCATCTATATCAGATAATGCTGTCTGTAATGCGATACGAATGCTATCCGCATTTGAAATATCTCTGGATCTATTCACCTTTTCCATATATTTCTTAAATGATGGTATCAATGCATCCTCAACACCGGGAATCAGATAATACTCTCCTTCATATTCATATGCATAAAGATGATCACACAGATCATTTACATTAATTCCTTCACCCTTTAATGCGTCTTTTACATCCTTCCAGTCAAAATAATCTCCTCTTACAGACAGATCATAAGAAATATCTACTCTGTAAATCTTTTTCAGATCCAGATTGTAATCTTCTGCTTTTTCTTTTACGAGAGCGTAAACCTTGTCAACATCATATCCTTCTATCTCTTTTTCGCCCAGTTCATCATATACATACTGAATCACATCTTTAACGTCAACCTTCTTAACCTTTTCAACCTTGAAATCATCCAGACTGATCTTAACTCCTGCATCGTCTGCCTCATCATAGGCATCATCGATCATATCATCATACTCATCGTCAAAATCATCTCTGAACTCCTTAAGGTCATCGAAATCTGCTCCATCCGCTCTCATAGCATCGACAACGATATCTTCGATCAGCCCCTTTGGCGCTGTAGCTTTCACAAGTTCTTTGACTTTCAGTTTTTCAATATACCCTGCATAATCCTCAGCCGCACTTTTAATTTTGCTCTTGGCGATCATTTCTCTTCCAAAAAACAGGAAAAATAAAACTGCTGCCAATACGACCGCCGCTGCTATACCGACAATCAACATTATAGATTTTTTCGATTTCTTCTCTCTGGATTTCCCGGTTTTCGGCATTTTGGAAACAGGCTGCTCTACTCCCGGATTCATACTATTTTGGTCATAGTAACCCTGGGGCATACCATTTGGATCATAATAGCCCTGTGCTGTGCCATTTGGATCATAGTAACCCTGTGCCATGTCATTTGGAGCATAATACCCCTGTGCTGTGCCATTTGGATCATAGCAGCCCTGTGCCATGTCATTTGGAGCATAGTAGCCCTGTGCAATGTCATTTGGAGCATAATACCCCTGTGCTGTGCCATTTGGGTCATAGTAATCCTGAGACATTCCGTTTGGCGCATAATAGCCCTGTGCTATTGCTTCTGCGCTGTCAACCTTCTGTGAACTTCCACAATATCTGCAAAAATTTGCACCATCATCCAGTTCAGCTCCGCATTTCAGACATTTTTTCATTTTCTTTTCCTCCTGTATGCTCTCCTACTCATAATAGTAAACAGTAAATCGATTATATACTGCAATGATCTTATATATGTTAGCATATATCAGAGAAAAAAACACCTTTTACGGCTTATATTTATTATGAATTTCGAGTATAAACAACCGGCCGTCCGTTAATCGCACTGCCACATCTGTGCTGCCGGTTCACGTTGAGGTATTTTCTCCGTCTTCCGCACCAGTTCAAGAAACTGACTCCGGTATAACTGGTCGTTGCTTGCCTGAGCCATGTTCCTTTCATCTGTCTGAACCGTGATTCCTGCTTCCGCAAGTTCTTCCACCATCTTATACGTCGCTATTCCTTTATATGCGCTGTCCGTAAGCAGCATTCCATATACCGCAACCGCCGATGCAAAGCTCAGGTCATGAGACATTCCCTTTTGACCGCTTTCTGCCTTTATAACGGCTGTTTCCAGTGTGCTCTTATCTCTATCCGGTTCTTTGTAACGGATATTCACGGTTGCCAGTTCGCCGGAATAATTTGTACTCTGCTTTTTCGATGTATATTTTGTCTCTGCCTCCGGCACGTCAAATTCCGAATCGACCGGAACCACCTCATAGAGTGCAGTCACCACATGACCGGCTCCGATCTCGCCGCCATCCACCGTATCATCTGCAAAATCTTCTGCGGAAAGCGTACGGTTCTCATATCCGATCTGCCGATAACCTTTCACCTGCTCCGGATTGAATTCAATCTGCATTTTGACATCCTTTGCAACCGTATATAAGATTCCACCCATTTCGTCAACCAGAACCTTCTTTGCTTCATAGACAGAATCCAGATACGAGTAATTACCGTTTCCGTGATCTGCCAGTGCTTCTAATTTGTTATCCTTCAGATTATCAGAGCCAAATCCCAGAACGCTCAAGAATATACCGCTGTCCTTCTCCTCAGTGATCAATCCTACCAGATCACTCTCGCTTGTCAGCCCGACATTCAGATCCCCATCCGTCGCAAGGATCACCCGATTATTTCCGTCTTTTATAAACTGCTGCTCTGCGATCTCATATGCCGTGATCAGTCCCGCACTTCCATTTGTGCTGCCGGATGCTTCCAGCGAATCCAGTGCCTCGCATATCGTATAGGCCTCCGAACCTGCCACGCCATTTAGAACAACCGTATCCGAACCCGCATATGTAACAATACTGATCCTGTCGTTCTCATCCAGATTCTCTGCCAGCATTTTAAATGCTTTCTGTGCCAGCGGCAGTTTATTTTCCTCATACATAGAACCGGATGTATCGATCAGGAATACCAGATTGGATGCTTTCTTCTCACTCATATCGATCGCGGCCGTATTCAGTCCTACCATCATCAGCTTTGTATCTTTATTCCATGGACAATCCGCATATTCCGTATATACTGCAAACTTCTTCCCAGCCTCCGGGCCTGATACATAGTCATAATCAAAATAATTGATCATTTCTTCGACCCGGACTGCTCCTGCAGGTGGCAGCATTCCTTCTTCGATATAACTTCTGATATTGCTGTAGGAAGCTGTATCACAGTCTGCCGCAAATGTTGAAAGCGGGAAATCTTTCGTAGACACAAAACGGTGTTCTTCCTGATAGTCATACTCTCTGGTATCATAACCGGATTCTCCATATCCGATTTTTGCATATTCAGAATTTGATGCACTGTCCGTTACGGAATTATATGTATCGGCAGCCGAAACTGCACTATCATAAGCCCCTTCTTCTATACCTTCCGACACAGCCATATTTTGCTGTGACTGTCCGGATTCCGCTATATTTTCTTCAAATTCCTCTTTTATGGCTTTCTGTCTGTATCTTTCTGCGATGCTCTCCCGCTCCGTACCTGACCGGCTTTCCGTTCCCTGTCGTTCTCCATGCGTGCCTCCTGTTTCTTTCCCGCTTCCGCAGCCTGCAAGACAGCCCGCCATCATGCAGGAGATCATAACCACACTTACCATCCGCCTGATTTTTCTCATAAAAAATACCCTCCTTATCTTAGTCACTATCCGATATCTGCATAATTTCTGCTCTGACCACCTCCGCCGTTATCAATCGTCGAATGTGAAAACAAAATTTTACAGCTATCTATTCTCTTTATGACTAAGATACGGATGGGTATCCTCTTTTTATGGAATTTTTTCTTACAGATCAACTACTGTCTGCTTAAGATCCATGCCTGTCGTTCAGAATCATATCGGAGAAGTGTACCTGTTACTTCTTCCCCTACCGAAAATGTCTCTGCTTCTTTCGGCTGCAATACGATGTCCTGACCGGTTATTAATTCCCCGGATGCATCAGATACCTGCAAGAGTTTTGCGACATATTTTTGTACCGCATCCGGCTCTGCTGTTACAATCTCTGTGATCTGAAGTGTAACTGCTATATTACTCATTTCCTGCCATGCATCCATATCAGCTGATTCCGTCACCTGAAGATCTGTACATCCAGCATTTTGCAGTGCATCTGTCTGACTCGTTGTATGGCCTGCTTCCGCCTGAACACCGGACGAATCTCCACCGGCTCCATTCATCTGTATATCTTCTGTTGTATTCTGTGTCGGTCTGTTGGCAGTTTCATTCTGTACTGTCTCCGGTATGGAATCCGCTGTTTCATCCACATAATCTTCCGCCTGATCGGATATATTTGAATTCTCAGCTGCATCCAGCCCATCATTTGAAACATCTGTTGTCCTACCCGCATTTATTTCTTTCGAATGTCGCTTAGAATCAGACAGCAACGGTGTCACGATCACTGCTGCCAGAAGAACCGCTGCGATTGCAAGAACCGGAATTACATATTTTACCTTTGAGGTTTTCTTTTGTTTTTCTTCTACATCCTTTGCTTCACGGTCAAGTCCTGCTTCGATCCGATCCCACAGATCCGGTGCTTCTGCATCGATTCGGTTCAGATAAGCTTCTATGAATCTGTCTTCTTCCGTCTGTCTGTTCTTATTCTGTTCATCTCTCACAGCCTGCACCTCCTTAATTTTTGTATTGCCTGATTATAGATCCATGTGATCGTTCCGATCGGTCGCCCTTTCATTTCCGCGATCTCTTTAAATGTAAATCCTCCGACTACCTTCAGATCCAGAATCTCCTGCTCCTCCGGTTTTAGCGTGGCAACTGCCTGCTTCAATGTCAGGTTCTCTACTACCTGACTCTCCATCGTCTTTCCTTCGTTTCGCTCCGGCATTTCATCCACCAGCATTTCACGATCGATCTTTCGTATCCGGTCGATCGCCATATTCTTTGCGATCGTCACAAGCCATCTCTTATGACCGGTTTCCTTCTTATAACTGTCTGCGATCCGATAAAGCTTGATGAAGAACTCCGATGTCACATCCTCCGCTTCCTCTCTCTGCCGGATCGTATCATAGACCACCGCAAAGATCAGCTTCAGATATTCGTCATACACTGCCCGAAGGCTCTCCCTGTCTCCCTGTGCGATCGCAGACATATATTTTCCAAATTCTCTGTCTGTCATTTGTCTCTCCCTATAACCGCTATACGTTTTTACCCCTGGTTTTTATGGAATTTTTCCGATTTTTTATTACTGTTCATCCCACTTCAATTTGCTAATATTCTGTCCGGCTTCGTATATACCCAATTCTCTATTATTCAAGAGGCTGTACTGCCAGCAGTTCCATCACATACCCCTTCTTTCGTTCCTTCCATGCAAAAGGCCAGAACAACCGCCGCTCCGCTTCGATCCGGATATCAAAATCCTTATGCATTCCGATGTCATGACGAAGCTGCAACGCACCTTCAATATCCTCCGGAACAAACTTCTCCCACTGATCCATAGCGGATTCATTTACAACTGCCCATTCTAACCCGAACACCATTAATTTCTCCGTCAGCATATAGATTACATCATTTGTCCGGGTAACCGCGGCTTCGTTTAATGCCCGGATCGCATTCTCGATCATCTGCAATTCTTCCTCGTCATAATTCTCCCGATACATATATAACAGGCCTGCAAATCTCGCATTCAACTGGCTGTGAAGTCCTACGCAGACGCTGTAGTCAAACCTTCGTCCAATATCCGGCAATACCCTGTGGCTGTTGTCAAATGCAACCTGTTTCAAATGCTCGATCACGATCTCTGCCTCTTCACCCTCTGCAAGCAATGCTTCAAACATTTCATAAGTCTCAAGCTCTACATTCCAGAAAGGAAGATCCACACAAATAACATCTGTTCCCTCCAATCCATAGGTCTTACACGCCTGTACAAGTCCCTCTGCATCCCGATCGATCAAAACCAGCTTAAATCTCTCTGCAAGTCTTGCCAGATCGATGTCATTTGACCGTCCTGCTCCCCATATAGCAAGAACAGGCTTACACCCTCCTTCGGCCACACAATTTTCTTCTATAAAGTCTGTCAGCTTCTGTCGGTATCCCCGCCACTCTTTATAAGCATTCGGAAGAACCTCTGATGCAATCAGCCGATCCAAATATCTCATATAATTCACTTCTTTCTCGCATTATGCCGGCTTGTGCAAGCACATTCCGTCGCAATGCTCATTTTATCATGTCACCTGTCGGTTCCATGTTTTTTTCGCATTATGCCGGCTTGTGCAAGCACATTCCGTCGCAATGCTCATTTTATCATGTCACCTGTCGGTTCCATGTTTTTT
>ULTP01026055.1_pt1 | contig 88262 bp, 130 predicted proteins | sample 1957721 | NCBI WGS metagenome assembly ULTP01 (sample SAMEA4835737, study PRJEB28245) | human gut metagenome | biome: gut microbiome; material: fecal sample | place: Denmark | collected 2008 | reverse complement strand
TATTAGCTACAGCCATGTGAACTCCCCAGCCTTCGCTTTTTGTTAATTCAGTTAATGTCTCTGGTGATGTATTTGGATTTTCAGCTATAAGTATACAAACATCTTTATCTTTTTCTTTTGCTAATTCAGCTAAAGTTTCTGGTGGTGTATTTGGATTATTAGCTACAGCCATGTGAACTCCCCAGCCTTCGCTTTTTGTTAATTCAGCTAAAGTTTCTGGTGGTGTATTTGGATTATTAGCTACAGCCATGTGAACTCCCCAGCCTTCGCTTTTTAATTCAGCTAAAGTTTCTGGTGGTGTATTTGGATTTCCGGCTACTGCTTTACGAATATCTAAACTTTCGTCTTTTGCTAATTCAGCTAATGTTTTAGATGGTGTGTTTGGATTTTTAGCTGTATAAAATTTCTTTAATTCCATAATTATAATTCCTTTCTGTAGATATAATTAAATATTATTATCATTGTTACAATTTTTATATGACAGAAAAAAAATAAACTCACAAAGTTTAATTTTGAACACACTCCGAAGTTTTAGCTTCGGAGATTCTCACTTTCTGTTTTTAAGACAGAAATTATATCCATCATCTTTTAATGTCAAACTTAGCATGCCAGTGATTAATCTTTGGAATACCACATCTGATTAAGTTAAGACAACACCTTAACAGATTATGTCTGAATCCATACCCTTAAGCACAAGCAGCTAAATACTCATGTATAGCTGTTAACGTCTTAAGGGTATTTTGTGTTCTCTTCTGAAATCCAGGAACTTTTGCTCGCATTTCAGACAGCAGACTTATTTTTTTATCTGCTGGTTCAGAGTTGTCAGTTGTCGACTTGGCAGAATGAATTAAACTACGGGCTGCTGCAGCCTGATACTTTGAGTTATCAATATCTTTTAAGAAGTCCCATTCTTGTTCAAACGCATTAACTCCGAACTTGACTGCAGATCTATAGATTCTGATAGTCTGGCTGAAAATCTTATCAGCATTTTTAATTCTAATTGTATAACTTGATATAATTTTCATATCCGGACCTCCAATCATTAAGAATCAGTTTCTAATATCTATATGATAGAAGGAAAGATATTTCTTATAGAAAATTAATATCTGTACATCTGAAACAAAAAAATCGGCCTGACCCACGAAACTAAAGCTTCGGGGTTTTGTCGATAATGTTAGAAACTATAAAATTGCAAGTATTTATTATTGTGCTGTTGAAAGATTTCTTGCATTCTGCACAACTTCTGTCGGGATATTCTGGCAACACCAGATAATTAATATCGCAGCTACAGCAATCATGATTATATGTACCACAAACCAGAACCCCTTAATGCTTCCGATATAAGCTCTTGGAATCCAAAGTCCCATATTGGCACTCTTTTTTAAATTGCATCTTCTGCATGCTGCAACAAGGTTCTGGTATGAATTTACGCTTTCTGCGCCTTTCTTTTTCAGCTTCTCCTGGTAATAAGTACTTTCGTTCACTTTCTTTACCGGGTATATATGGTCTATGGTTATATTCTTTCTTGTATGGAGTGTCCCACAGTATACACATCTGTAAAGTTTTCCATATATTGGTTTATTGTGTGCAAAGTATTCTTTTCTATATGTCGCTGAACGCTTGCCAAATGAATTGTCTATTGAATATGTAAGTCTGCATGTTTTACGGATTTTATATATATACCGTTTTATACTGTTGATTTTGTATTTCGAGAGCTCTCCTGTATATACAATGTAATCCTGATATTCTAATTCATGCAGCCTGTACTTTCTTCTAAGTTTCTTTCGGATATATTTTGGAGTCCAGTCTGGAGCTGTTATCTTAACTTTAGTCATACATTCACCGTCCTTTATTTATGGTATTTATATGACAGATGAAAAGATGAATTGGGGCAGTTTGGTAGTTTTAAAAGAATATTTCAGAATAATATAATGAGATTGATGAATGACATATTAAAAATAATACGGTAAAATATATAGATGCCGAAATACAAAAAAATAGACATCTGCATTTGCAGATGTCTATGATTGAATAATATTAAGTTATTTAAGTTGTTTACAGGATTAAAATACCAGAATGTCAACCTATCTGAATGGTTAACTTTATCTGTCTACCATCAGCACAGTCAATGATAATCCCATTATCTGATGTCGGCAGATTATCTTTAAATATTCTAATTCCTTTAACATCAGGAATATCTCCAGTGATCATCTTATCATTAAGAAAATCATACAGCTCCTGTTCTACTGATTCTGTTGTGTTTTCCTTAACAATTTCAAATTCATTATGACAGAATCCAGTTTCATTAGAGAGCCAGTCAGAAATTTCCTCCGTTGCGTATTTATTATTTTTATCAAAACAATAATATTCTTCCAAATAATCTGGAATAATCATCTCTTTAGGCAGATTATTTAATACTTCGGTATCTCCATCTGTGTCCCACTTAATATTTATCGCTTTTAACATATTTAATACCCCTTCCTTATGTAGTCTTTGTGATTTTCATATAGCAGCCATCCATAGCTTTATCATACTGTCTGATGTCATAGAGCCAGCTGAAAGGAATTCTTACAGTTCCTTCCTTTTTCAGCTTCTCTAATACATCATCAATATCAAAATAGCCTTGCATACAGCCATAACCGGATAAATATTGCTGTCTGTCCAGATTACATAGATTATCATGATACTTAATTATGTTTTTCTTTAAAAATTCAACATATCTGTCAGATAATCCATGATTTTCTTTCGGGTTATTATTATTATATTCTGATGAAAGAAAATAATTTCCACGGAACAGCTCAATCTGCCACACAACTTCTCTCATACTATGAAGAGTCCTTGTTATTCCATTTATTGCAATCATATAATCATTCCGTGTACCAGGTTCCCAGTTCCTTGTACTACATCTTCCACATTTGTAGTTATCTGTGTTTATTAGCACTATATATTTAGCCATAATAATGTATTATCCTTTCGTGTTGATTTTTTAAAATTTGTTTTACTTTTTCGATTAAAACAGCATCATCACAAGTGGAGCTACAATCAAAATATATATAGTATAAAATACTGTTAATGTTATTCCCATTTTGATATTAGCTTTTTTGCGTTTCTTTATTAAGTCTACAGGGTCAATATTTATATTACACTTTTCTTTCATATAATTAACAAATCCCTTAGTTAAATATTTGCTTTCAATAAATTCATTATAGCCATAATAGGCGTTCTTAAAACTTAAAGTTTCGTTATATTCTACTCCATACTTTTTTAATGCTGTTTTAAAGTTATTAACAATAATTCTTGCATTCTTAGCATCAGAAATGCTAGATATATTGTTAATTTTTTCTAATATTACATTAAATTGATCTAAGTTAATAATGTCAGAACTAGGTGCAGGCATTTTTAATAAAGCTGCATTATTTAGCAAATCACGAATTTCTTCTATTGTGCTGTTAAAATCAATTTTTTGGAAATAATTTTTAGCATCATTATCTTTCTCAAAAATCTTGTCATACAAAGGACTGTTAATTGTATAATAAATACTTCCCAACTTTTCGTAAGCTGATTGAATATACTGGGAGTATTTTTTTAGATGTTCACATGGAAGATTTAATTTTCCCATGAAATATCTTTTTATTTTTATTGTTCCTTTATAAGGTCCGAATAATATAATAAAAATTCCAGCTATTGAAATGACTGTTATTAATAAAAGTAAAAATTCAAAACCTACAGTATGGAAGTAGTCAATCCAGCTATTTCCTCGTCCAAGGTGCTTAAAGCTGTCTATTGCCTGAGTTAATAAATTTAAATATTTTTTTATCATAGTCTTGTCTCCTTTATAGTTTTCTTAAGAATTTATCCATTTTCCCAAAGGATTATTTTTTATCCATTGTTCCCGTTCTTCATATGGAACATTCCTAAGTGCTTCGTTTCTAGCCAGTATTGCTTTTTCTTTTTCAGGTGTCATTAACCTGCCTTCTTCCTGAAACCATCTTAAGTTCAAAATTCCATTATCATGTGTAACAGGATATGAATTTCCTTTGGTATAGAATGGTTTATTACTTTTCTTTTCTTTCATAAGCATAGCTTTCCTTCCTTATATAATTTCTGTTTGTATGCTCTATGTTTTTTCTGGATCTCATTCCATTCTTCACCAGTTCTCTGCCATCGTCTCCAGTTATCTTTTCTATACTGCTTCGCCTTAGCTGCTGATTCTGGATTTACAATCAGAAGAATTGTCTTTTTACTTACTCCGAACTGCTCTGCTAATGATTTCAGTGAGTACTGGCCAGTTGCGTATAGTTCAGCAATTTTTTCCTTCTGCTCTTTTGTGAGCTTTATACGCCTATCCTGTTTTTCAGACAGAGGTATATGTTCTGATTTTCTTGGCATATATTTCCTCCTTCAGCAAATGCTTAGAATATAGTGTCATCAGCTGGGTCATACTTAATGTCGTTCTTAATATTATACAAAGTTATTTCGTAGATATCTTTATCAAACTCAGATGCATTCGTTAATCTGTATTCCAGAGCATACATATCCAGATATGGATTTCCATACATCTCAGGATATTTCATCTTACTGACTATAAAGCTGTTGCTGTCAACTCCTGATGTTCTGAAACCAAAACATATAACATTTTCTGTCTTTTTTTCAAAAGTTAGCTCATAAAGCAGCTTGCTATATGTAATAAAGAAATCATTCTGGTTTGTTGATACATTATCAAGTGCTTTGATAAGTGGTTTAAGGATTTCTCCTGGCATACTTGCGGAAATTAATCTTTCAAACTCACTTCTGTTATTCCACGGCATGTCAATCTGGATTGATACAGTAGCAACCTTGTTCTTCTCCGTAAGAGTATTTAAAATTGTCTTTGCGATATTCATATTTGCCTCCTTTTTAATTTTGATATAAAAGATATGACAGAAAAATAAAGACAAGAAAAACAGCAGAATGATTATCCTGCTGTTGATTGTTAATATCAGTTGCTTAAAAATAATTAATTTAAAACTGTTATTTTCTTACATCTAATTTTATTGCTGCCATGAACTATTGCTGTAATATCAGCATATTTAACCTTTAATTTCACGACAATTCCATTATTGTTATAATTATGAGCCTTTGTCTCTGTCCATGCAGATAATCCGAAAGAATTTTCATCATTTGAATAATCTGAGAAACAATCATAAGTCTCTCCTGGTAAATACTGGTACAAGAAATTAAAATGACTGTATCTATCATTTCTTATGTTCTTGTAAGCATAGAAATAATTTTCGTGACATTCATACAAACCAGTCTTTTCAATCATCTTCTTCCATTCATCTGCAGTTCTCTGAGAGTTGTTATTGATTTTTATATTATGTTTGTCTGCAAATTCAGGTGTAATGACTTGATACTTGGATATAGAATACCAATCAATCTTATCAGTATGTTTGTCAATAAAGTCTTCTGACAGCTTCTGATATATGGATATAGAATCCCAGTCAACCTTATTAGTATGTTTATCAATAAAGTCTTCTGACAGCTTCTGATATATGGATATAGAATCCCAGTCAACCTTATTAGTATGTTTATCAATGAAATCTTCTGACAGCTTCTGGTATATGGATATAGCATCCCAGTCAATCTTATCAGTATGTTTCTCAATGAAATCTTCTGATAACTTCTGGTATATGGATATATAATTCCAGCCAATCTTATCAGTATGTTTGTCAATAAAATCTTCTGACAGCTTTTGGTATATGGATATGAAGTACCAATTAGCCTTATCAGTATGTTTGTCAATGAAATCTTCTGACAGATTCTGGTATATAGATATTTGATTCCAGTCAACCTTATCAGTATGCTTATCAATAAAGTTTTCAGATAAATGCTGGTCCATGGATATATAATACCAATCAACTTTATCTGCATATTTTTCGATAAAATCCTCGCATAAGTATTTATATTTGGATATTTGTATCCAGTTCATTTGTATTGAAAAATCGTATCCAAATTCCTTCTTTATTTCTTTTGCTGTTTCCTGACTAAGCATATGCAGTCCTCCTTTATAATTTTGATATAAAAGATATGACAGAAAAAACTAACATAAGAAAAACAGCAGGATGATTATCCTGCTGTCAATTGTTGATATCAGATACTTAAAAACAACTAATTTAAAACTGTTATTCTTTTACATCTGATTTTGTTACTGTTATGAACTATTGCTGTAACATCAGCGTAATTCACTTTTAATTTTACAACTATACCATTATCACTATAGTCATGAGCTTCTTTCTCTGTCCATGCAGATAGTCCAAAAGAATTTTCATTATCTGAATAATCTGAGAAACAATCATAACTCTCTCCTGGTAAATACTGGTACTGGAAATTTAAATGACTATACCTGTCACTTCTTATACTCTTATAAGCATAGAAATAATCTTCGTGACATTCATACAAACCAGTCTTTTCGATCATTTCCTTCCATTCAGCTGCAGTTCTCTGGGAATTATTATTGATGTTGATATTATATTTGTCAGCAAATTCAGGTGTAATAACCTGATATCTGGATATACAATTCCAGTTAACTTTATCTGCATATTTCTTAATGAAGTCTTTAGACAACTTCTGATACTTGGATATATAAATCCAGTCAACTTCATCTGCATGTTTCCCAATGAAATCTTCAGACAGCTTCTGATGCACGGATATATAATTCCAGTCAACTTCATCTGCATGTTTCCCAATGAAATCTTCAGATAAATGCTGGCGCATGGATATATAATGCCAGTCAACTTTATCTGCATGTTTCCCAATGAAATCTTCAGATAAATGCTGGCACATGGATATATAATTCCAGCCAACTTTATCTGCATACTTTTCAATAAAATCTTCAGACAACTTCTGGTATGTGGATATAAAATTCCAGTTAACTTTACCTGCATACTTTTCAATAAAATTCTCGCATAAGTATTTATATCTGGATATTTGTTCCCAGTTCATTTTCGTAAAATCATACCCGAATTCTTCCTTTATCTCTTTTATTTTTTTTTGACTAAGCATATGCAGTCCTCCTTTATAATTTCGATATAAAAGATATGACAGAAAAAACTAACATAAGAAAAACAGCAGGATAATTATCCCGCTGTCAATTGTTGATATCAGATACTTAAAACAACTAATTTAAAACTGTTATTCTTTTACATCTAATTTTATTACTGCCATGAACTATTGCTGTAACATCAGTGTAATTTATTTTTAATTTTACAACCATACCATTATTGCTATAGTCATAAGATTCTGTCTCTGTCCATGCAGATAATCCGAAAGAGTTTCTTTCATTTGAATAATCTGAAAAACAATTATAAGTCTCTCCTGGCAAATACTGGTACTGAAAATTGAAATGGCTATATCTGTCGCTTCTTATATTCTTGTAAGCATAGAAATAATCTTCGTGACATTCATACAAATCAGTCTTTTCAATCATCTTTTTCCATTCATCTGCAGTTCTCTGGGAATTGTTATTGATTTTTATATTATGTTTGTCAGCAAATTTAGAAGTTATAACCTGATGTTTGGATATATTATTCCAGTTAATTTTATCGGTATGTTTATCAATAAAGTCTTCTGATAGCTTCTGGTACATGGATATATTATTCCAATCAACCTTATCAGTATGTTCCTCAATAAAGTCTTCTGATAGCTTCTGGTATATGGATATAGCATCCCAGTTAATTTTATCTGTATGTTTATCAATAAAATCTTCTGACAGCTTCTGGTACATGGATATATTAGTCCAGTTAATTTTATCGGTATGTTTATTAATAAAATCTTCTGATAGCTTCTGGTACATGGATATTAAGTACCAATCAACTTTATCGGTGTATTTATCAATAAAGTTTTCTGACAGCTTCTGATGTTTGGATATATTATTCCAGTTAACCTTGTTAGTATGCTTATCAATAAAATCTTCTGATAGCTTCTGATATTTGGATATTAAGTACCAATTAACCTTGTTAGTATGCTTATCAATAAAATCTTCTGATAGCTTCTGATACATGGATATGAAGTACCAATCAACTTTGCCTATATACTTTTTAATAAAAGTTTCGCTTAATCCTTTATATTTGGATATTTCTTTCCAATTCATTGATAAAAAATCATATCCGAATTCTTCCTTGATTTTTTTTGCTGTTCTTTGACTAATCATATGCAATTCTCCTTTATAATTTTGATACTAAGAATATGACAGAAAAATACCAGTCAAAGAAAGCGACTGGTATGTACTAAAAATATTAATAGTAAATTACTGTTTATTACTCTACTTCGATAGGTTATTCCTGATGAGCAAAATGCTGAGCAAAATCATGCAAGCACTGTTCTTCATAGGCTGCTTTTTGTGTTTCTTCAAGAATAATTTCATCTATAGTATCATAGTTATTGGACATAGTATTATCTCCTTTAAAGTCTTTTAATACATTTTTACATCTTGGATCATTATTTGTTTCAGCAAGTTTGCATCTGTTTGAAAGATTATTCAGCTTATTTTGATAAGATTCTTTCCTTTTTTCTTTTTCCTTATCTGACAAAAATTCAAAATCAGGAGTAAATGTATATATATCCTCAAAATGATGAATCATGTCACTTATAAGAATCATTATTATTTCTTTTGGGGATTCTTCAAGTTTTACAAGTTTTGATGTTTCGTTATTAAAAATTATATATGCAATATCTGGAGTTAGGCATAAGGTAGCTGTAGAATCTTCTTCATCAAAATAACAGATTGCTGTTTTTCTGTTTAAATAATCTTCACACATCTGCATTAAATCATTAGGAACATCTCTTAAGTACGAAGCTTTAATTTCTGTTCCCTCAACTCCAGTTTTATCAAAGCACATATTGAACCAACCAAAAATTATATTTTTAATTATCATATAGTTTAATCTCCTTTATTAATTATTTTACTTCTTTATTAATTAAATATTTTCCAAGACTAGCCTGCTCCTCATGCGAAGTATAGATATCACATGTTTCACCAATACAATGATGACAATTATTATCCCACGAAGCTTTAAGCTTCGGGGTTTTGCCGATATTATTTGATATTATAAAATGCGAATCTAATGCCAACTTTCGCAAGTAAAACTTCTATCAATCAATTGCTTTATTATTTTTTTTGTAAGAAATTTTGTAATTTTATATTTAGCATTTTTTTAATTCAAATCCAAAATGATTAAACCCATATTTATTTGTTAACCAATCTGAAACGTCTGGATAATATGTGTCAAAATTTGTACCATCATAACCTGCAAGTAATTTTTCAGGAATACTAACTTCTTTTGGAAGATGTTCAAAAATTGTTTTTTTAGTACTTATTGTTACTGTATCATTCCACTCTTCATCATTGAAATCCCATTTAATATTCACTACTTTAAACATATGTTGCCTCTAATTAATTGTTAAAATGTATATCTAATACCATCTCTTGTTTTCTCCAATAAACAATCCATGATATCATAAGGAGAAATACAATCATCCATGAAAAATCCCTTATGATTTATTGATACGATATGTTTCTCATTTTTTCTTATCCAATCAATAGCCTCTTTAGATGAATTATATGTTTTTGTCTGTGTTTTATGAGTTGAAAGATTCCGTTTATTTTCTGCCCAAATAATATTTATTGTCATTAATTTATCTCCTTATATAAACAAAACAAATATATACTTTATATTTATTCAAAATCTACATCATCATCTACAACCTGTGCATCATCAGGATCAGACCAATCAAATTCTTTATCAGACATATTATTTGCTTTTTCTATAGCTTCAGCATCTGTATCCGCTTCTACAATTGCATACCCATATTTGATTACCATAACTCTCATTTTAGCCATAATTATTACCTTTTACCTTTCTTTTAAGCTACTTTAACTTTTAATTTTCACATGATTTTATTCTTAATATTTCTAAGATCAATCAATCTCATCACATTCCATTACATCAACATCCCAATTAAGTTCATCAATTGGTTTATCCCATAACTGATTATCATCTGCAATGTAATTCATTATCTTTGCAAAATCACTTGCTTTTAAGTTCTCCATTTCCTCTGTAAAATTATAAGTTGGCTGCATTGCATCATCGGTTTCATAAATATACACATTAATTGTATTATCACTATTTATATTTGCCTTAATAAAGCCAACCTCATTTTTATAAAAAATGAAAAACTCACATAGTCTATTATTACAATTCCAATCAAAAAATGTATTGTCATTACTATTCATATAATGAATCGCTCCGTTTGCATCAAGCATTGCATCTGTTATATTAGGACACATGTTTCGTGCAACCCTAAAAATTCTTTCAATTTCTCTTTTAAATTCATATCCGTTCATACAACTTATCTCCTAAAAATTTCATTTATATTTTTTATATTATTTTTACAGCTTACAATGTCCAATCTGCTGCTGTCATGTTCCATTTAATTTAAATGTTATTTTCTTTTTCTATTTGATTTTCTCCTTATAACTTAATCTTTAATATGTTTATACAAGTCCGTGTTGTTCCATAAAACTTTTGCTATATTCATATTTTTCCGGGCAATACTTTTATATATCTCCTAATGAAATTCCTATATCAATTAATTCCATGAAAAAATCAAGTTCATCCATCTGAGTCTCTATTACATTTTCAAATCTAGCAGATATTTCTTCCCCAAGATCAATATCATCTTTACCTTCAATCCAGACTAAATTATCATTATTTGTAAAAGCTACAGCAAAAAAAGCTATGGTTCCTTGGTGATTATTTAGTCTAACTTCCGCCTTTGGATTATATTTCTTCAATTGATTTATTAATTTTTCTACTGTCATACTCCTTTTTTAATATTTAAATTGATTTTTGTTCTTTCTAAAAGAAATATATGAACTACTCACAAACGACTTTTGTCGGTTGGAGTTTTTTGCTATTATTTGATAAAATTAATGATTTCTAATTTTTTTAATATGCTTTATACCTAAATAGTTAAGTAGATCAATCAATGCATCATTATATCCATCACTATAACCAATACAATATTCATTTCTATTTTCAATCAAGAAATTTTCTTCGTTGGCTGTTATTAAATCTAAAATTATTTGTTCAACCATATTCTTTATTCTCCTTTAATAATTTATTTAATTTATATATGACAGAAAAAATGGCAGTTAAGAGAATCTTAACTGCCATATGTTTGTGTCATTTTGTTTAATTACTAAACTTTAATATGTCTTACTGTATCATTTATAACTTCTGCTACATCATAATATCTATCAAGATCTGCCTTAATATCATTAATCAAAATAGCTTCTTCTGATGATTCATCAGGATTTTGTAAATACAACAAATCTTTTGCTCTTTCGAGTTCATCAATTAGATTGTCTACCAAATCACTTCCGTTCATTTCTTTTCATTCCTTCTTTTCTTGTACAATTCCTACACATATTTAATAGTAAGCTCATTTTAAAATTTTCTTCTCTTCTCTTTTGATACTGTGCTTTTTATCAAAAGCTTCAGCAGCTTTTTGCATACCTTATCAAGAAATCTTAGTTTCAACTGCCTATTTAAATATGACAATCAACAACTGTTACTACTGTGTCTTCGTCCAAACTATCAATAAATTCTTTAAATTCAGTTTCCCAATCTTTCTCTTCCTTTTCGTTAGAAACTATAGCCCACCAACCCATTTTGCCTTTTTCATGCCATTCTCCATTAGGAGCAATAAATGCAAATGGTGTACTTTCTTTCCAGTCAATTTTATTCACATACGCTTCGTTTACCTGTTCTCCATCTAATGTCTTAATGTGCTTATTCCATCTTCCTCCAACACTAAACCAATCCCATTTTGAATTTGGATTGTATGTAGAAAGTAAATCCCCGTTTGGCTTAATCATGTCTTCACTAAAACGATCTTTCATATCTTCATAACATTCATCGTCTGTCCAATTCATTTTCTTTGGAAATATATTTTTAAGATAATTTATATGATTTTCGTTGCTACAACTTTCTTCATATGCCTTTGGATCTGATAAATATTTTGCATACAATCCATTTTTATAATCTTCAATTTCTTTTCTAATTTCAGCTATTGCCTGTTCTCTTGTATACTTAACATATGGAGCATATTCAATATTTTCATCAAATGGAGCAAGCAACTCCTCAACTGATTTCCCGTTTTCTTTTGTAAATACTAATGTAATAAAATGTGACATAATTTATCCTCCTTTTCCTTTCTGTTGAAATGCGAATTTCAAATACTATCATTATCATCAGATGCTTTTGTTACTCTGTTTTTAAAATTTTTTAACGCCTTACTGCATCTTGAATTATCGTTAATTTCAGCAATTCCATTTTTAACGTAGTTCCAATTACTTTCTGCCGTATCGTTTTTTATTAAAATATGTTTTCATACAAATACTTCTAAGCATAGGAAATACGCTTTTATGTGTTTATTTTTATTTTTTTTGCAATGCTGATCACAAATTCATATCAAAACTAATATCATATGAAAAATCTTCCCATTTAAAATCATAGGTATCGCATACATAGTCCATAAGATCACAGCAATCTAAAAAATGAAATTCCTTTTGTGCATCAATTATTACCTGGTTTACATATTCTCTTGTATCATCCGCAAAAACTAAAAACAACAATGGGTCCTCGTCATCTGTCCTGTGAATTGCTACAATATATCTATTCATATACTTATCTACTTTTTAATACCTTGTTAAGTTTAAATACAATCGTCATCATCAGTAGCTTCAGCAACTCTGTTTTTAAATTCTATTAATGCATTTTCGCATCTTGAATCATCATTAATTGTACTAATTCCGCTTGTAATATATTCCCAACTGCTTTCTGCATTGACTATTATATTGCGAATGTAATCAGATATTTTTGGCGTATCGTTTAATACTGCAAATAGTCTATTGATGTTTGCTAGAGCATTACCTGCTTCGCACTGATTAGCGAAACATCTATCAGAGCATTCAATTTTTTCTAATGCCATGATCTCCTGTATAAGTTCTTCTTTTGATTTTTTGCTATAATCTGTTACTATTTTGTTGTAAATGAACCTTTTCATATCTTTGTCTCCTTTAAATAAATTATTTAATGAAAATATGACAGAAAAATAAAATTAATAAATTAGCATATATATCAAAAAAAGCTCCTATGAGTTTACATAGAAGCTTTTTTGATAATCTGTTTACCTATTCCTTTTCTATTGCATGGAAATATAATGCAGGACAATTAGATTCTTTTATATCTTTACTGTCATTAATCTTTTCAATCTCTTTTAAAGCATCCCATACAGAACTTATCATTACTGTTTCATCTAAATCATCACCATCATGTTTTAAATGCTCACATATTATTTTGCCCTGCTCTTTTCTTGTTAATTTCTTTACAGGTTCAGGAATAATTGAAGATTTTACTATCTCAATTGCATCATCTATAGCTTCCTGATAGTGTTCTAAATCTTCATCATCTAAAGATATCTGATGTTTAGCATTTTTTAATTTATCTATAATGTCTAATTTTATTCTAACACTTTTATTCTCCATAAAGCTATACTCTTTTACCTTTCTTCATTCAAATCAATACTCTGGTTATTTGAATTATCTGCATTTGATTTTATATATTCAGGCTCTTTACTTTCTCCTATTAAATCCAGACAATTATCTAAAATCTCAAGTGTATTAATATTTGTATCATAAAAATTCTGAATATTGACCTGTTTAATTTTTGAATAAATATGCCCTATAATTTCATTTTTATGGACTCTGTTATAATCTTCTTTATCAGGGATTCTTATGCTTTTGCTTCTGCTCCATATATCTCTGTTTCCCATCTGTCTGCCATATTTATCAAACTGATAGTCTGTATATATATCTAACTTTATTCTTCCGGTTGGAGTAATTTTTATTACTGTTCCTATTTTATCTTCTGTTGGAAGTCCATTAGTTATAAGTACTTTATCTCCTATTTTAAGTTTTAATTCATTCATAATATTTTATTCCTTCTGTTTTGTTTTTTGTTTAGAAGGCTCTAACTGTTATTTTTTCCAGCTAAAGCCTTATTTTTAATCTAAATCTATAACAGGTTCATCTTCCTGTTTATTATCTTGTTTATTCTTATCTATTAAATCAGAAAAATTATAGCAATGCTCTATGCAATGAACGCTATTTATATTATTAAAATTATGATTTGCTTTAAGCTTACTAGAAATTCTGTCAATATAGAAATATGGAAATCTTGAATTATAATGTATATAAACAGGTGCTTTTACATTATTTTGTAGCTGGGATAAAAGTATATCAAGTTCTTCCTGTGAATTTATCTTAATTGCGATATCACCATTACAAAAGTTTTTAATATAGGAGTTTGTAATTAACTTATTTATATCCTCTGGTTTAAGATTTATCAAAGTATCAAGTTTAAATGCATCCCCATCAACATCTGCTGTAAGATAAGCTTCTCCTGATGCCGGATTCAATTTCTTATATGGAAATATTATTTTTAAACCTACTTCCTTTGCAGCTTCAACAGTTTCTTTTTCATAAGCTTCTGTTATATAAGGGTTATCCTTTGGAAGTCTGAAATATAATATTGATGTCATGTCCTCATCACATTCTTCTCCAGCCTCAAGTTTATGCTCTATATCTTCTCTTCCAATATATTCAGCCTGTGATAACAGGGCTTTTGTATTATGTTTTTCATTATTTGAAGGTATATCCAATTCTATATTCTTTTCTCCTATTTTATAATATTCATTTGGAAGGTCTTTTATAATAAAACAACCGCCTCTTCTATCCTTGCCGTTGTCTTTCTTAAATTGTTGAATTTCTTCTATTAAGTTATTGAGACTTATTGCAGAATATTTAACTTCGTTTGTATATCCAGTTTCATATTTTTTTATAAAAAGGTTATCGTTATCTGTCTTATAAATTTCTGCTGTATCACTCCATATTTGGTCGCCATCATTAAACTCATAACCATATTCAGCTATTTTTTTATCCTTAAAACACATTGATTCATATTTACTTTGTTCAAGTATTATTGAAAAATCTGTATAAAGCATAAACCGAAGCTCAAATGGAATTGCCATAAAATTGCCGCAAGCTATATCATTACTTTTAAACCAGTAAGGATTATTTGAATTATATTCAGGAATAATCCCAGTATAAGGGAATCTAGCTATATTATAGGCTAATATATCTCTTTCTTTCTCATTATCTATTACAAAGACAGTTTTTCCATTCATATATTTTGACATAATATTATCTGGTATTCTTATTTCACCACTGTCATATTTCTTCTTTAAATCCTGATTGTTAAGTATATTCATATAAGGAGTCTCTTTATTATTGTTCCTCTCTACTGTTTCATAATTAACATCTTCATATTCTGTACTATATGTAAACTCTGCTCCCCTACTATGAAGCTTAAACATATCTTCCCATATTGGTTCTCTTGGTGTACCTGCTTCATATGAATATATCTTTTCATTTATCGTAAATTCATAAGGTCCAGCTAATACTAAATCTCCATCTTTATTTTCAACAAATAACACATCCTCAAGTGCATCATAAGCTTTTTCAACTTCAATATCAGTCTGTAGCTGCTTGAATACGCTCTCGTATTTGTTTGTGGTAAAATCCGGATAAGTTACCTTGTCTTCCAAGGTCTTCTCTTCATTTATTATGTGGCCGCTATGTGTTTTTAAAAAATCTTCAATTCTCTGAGTATCAATTAACATAATTTTTCTCTCCTTATCATTTTTATGTATTGGCTTTTTATCTGTTATATATATTGTTTGTCTTCAGCTATTTTCCGAATATTATCCCAATCATTAAATTCTACAGACTGTTTTATGTTATCTATTTCAATAATATCTTCCATATACTGTTTATCATCAACTTTATTTACCGTATTAATACAATAAAATGGATGCTTTTTGTGATAAAAAGGATAATCTTTAAGAGTAATTTTAAATTTACCTGAATCATATAATGTTAAAAATAACATATGCTGTTCTGGGTTACTATTAACCTGAATAGCAATCTCTTTATTTATAAACATATCTATAATGGCATTCGGTATTTTTTTAACTTGAGAAATTTCGTATATTTCTTCTAAATCAAGCTCTAATTTATCATCTAAATCAGGCTCCAATATTGCTGTTGAGTATCTTGCAAGATTGTTACCACCATTGTCTGCTAAATAATAAGTATATTCAGGCTTATATGATAAAGATATTAATTTTATATCGTTTTTAAAATTCTCCAAAAATATCTGATGCTCACGTTCATTATGTATCCTAATTATAATTTTAGAATCTAAAAATAAATTCTTTACGATATCCGGAATCTTAAGCTTTGACTTTTCACTATCGTCATATATAGGATGTTCAGCCAGCTTGCTTCCACCACTATATTTACCAAACATATCAGCCCATATTTCATACTGTGATGTTCCTGCTTTATATTCCTGCCAATCATTAGTAAGTATTAATTCGGTATCTCCAGAATGTTCTGTATCTTTAAAGTATTCATATGCCTTTAAAAAAGATGCATTACTCAATTCGTTCCATTTTTCTTCTAATTCCATATCTTTTTTTAACTGCTCATATACACTTTCCCATTTACCTGTTTTGTAATTAACATATATAAGTGCATCTTCAAAGTTTTTCGCTTTAGAATCTATCTGACATTTATGGGCTTTAATAAAATTATCCAGTCTTTTTGTATCAATTATCATATTTTATCTCCTTTTCATTATCCTTTTTAACTGATATACTTTTTTCTTTAAATAGCTTATTAAGATCTCTTATATCTATTTCTAAGCTTTTTAAATTATCCAAAAATTCTGTTATATATCTTACTTCTACAGTATCACTGCTAAGAACAGTCTTAGGATCTTCCAGTGTTATGTTGCCGTAATTTCTTGCAAATTCAAATGCTGCATCTATATCTGAATATTTTAATTCCTTTAAATGTGCTATATATTTACAGATATTTGTGAAATTATCTCTTATGACCTTTTTATATTCATTGTTCGTAAGATTAAGTACTGGCTTTTTATATGTAACTTCTACATTTTTTACAAAGCTGTTCTTCTTTAAAATTTCAGTGATTTCTTCAATATCACTATCTTTCATATATCCTGTAAATTCTGCCGGATGCATATATACATTAAATAATGCTTCGGGATTAAGACATATATTATTTCTTAAACTGTCTTTACTTACAAGTCTTAATTCATCACAGACACCATAAGTTCTTGAAAAATCAACCAGATATCCGGCTATTGCAAGTTCTGGATATAACTCTCTTTCAAATGCAGTTTTATCAATCAGATATCCTGTGCCATAAGCATATACACCTTCGATGCCTATTCTTACCTTTTTGTATTCACTGTATAAGCATTCTGGGTCAATGTTGCTAAAGTTCCATGTAAATTTCTCTGCCATATATATTTTCTCCTTTATAAAATGATTTGAAATAAATATGACAGAAAAAAAAAGCACCGGTTACATTTGTAACCGGTGCCCATTGAACATATTATAAATTTAAAACTTTATGATTTTATTTACATTATTATATTTTCAAGCATTAACCTTTAATATAAGTTATGTATATTTCTTGTTAAATCTAATGTCGTAATTGGAGCTATACAAGCCATTTTTTTAAAATCCTTTACTGGGCAATCTCTATCTGCTGCCAGCTTTTCCCATGCGTCATCTAAATCATTTGCAATTATTAATCCTCCATTACAACCGCCTGCAACATCAAACAAAAAGATGTTTTCAAGTTTTATAGACGGCTTATTATCTTTTATAAGTTCAGCGTATTCACAATGAGTTAAAATATTTTCTTTATTGTATTCAAGATCTTCTGCTGTATCACAACATATTGTTCCGCCTAAACTTTGCTGTGCGTCCATATCTGCCACACATTTATCACAATAGGCAAATTTGCTATTACATTTAATCATATGCATATGTCCTTTCTCTTAAATTCCCCGGCTATATATAATTTAGCAAGATTATGTCCTTCTTTTAATAATCTTGCTGTAAATTCAGTTATGTTTTTAAATTCGCCTGATGAATCTCTTATATAGATTTCAGGTCTGTTAAGTTCATTATCCCAAGCATATGTATTATCAAAGGCAAAAATTGAATTGGTATAAATAACTGAATCCGGTACTTTTTCTTTAATAGCATCCAGCCAATATATATTAGCCATTACTCCTTCAGCGGCATCTACATGATAATCACAAAATGGTGGGTTATCTAATCTTCCATCTTCAAAATATATTTTCATAATCTATCTCCTTATGACATATAATAGCCATCCTTCTTTACTTTCTCAAATTCACTCTTCCAGAACATCTTCTTTGTTCTTTCAGTAACACCATAACATACATAAGTTAAGTCTACTTCAAATAATGTCTCTTTAGGTTCATAGCCACAATGCTTCATAAAGTCTTCTGTAACATCTGTAACTGAATGTATTTCCTTTATATAGCTTTCTAACAAATTCATGTTAATCTCCTTTCTTGTCTTGAAACTTAGATTTTTTAGCCATTAAATAAGTAATCTCTTGCATATTCATCACCAAATTTGTTATACATCCATTTTCTATAATCTGGTGTGCAATCACCTGAATGATGAAATTCTTTCACATTATAATCTGTAATTTCATAATCATCATCAATGATAAGAGTTGCATTTGCGTCTTCCTTTAATCTATCTTTTTCAAATTCAGGAATCTCTACATATCCCTCAAGCCCAATAGAATATTCATCTCTTGTAATATTTAGTTCATTGATTTTTCCATCTGAATCAATAAATAAGCCATATACTTCTCTTAATTCTTCATCAGTTAATCTATTTGCATATTTCATAAAATATCTCCTTTCAATTCCACAAGAAAACTTGATTTTTCAGATGATGTACATACAGGATTTTTACCACACAATCCATTTTCTAACATATTTCAGGTTCATATTTACATTCCAGTTCTCTGCCACCCGGAGTCAGATGCTTTATCCTGTTTATATCCTATGTATACCTATAACAAAATAGCTGCTTATTACGCATAGATACTGAACCTCACATGACTAAAGTCACATGGTTCTCGGTCAATAACTCTATTGAGTTAAGTATCACCGAGCTATCTCCGTAGTTCCTACGGTTCTTATATATTACTTAAACATTTATAATTCTTAATCCTTCATTTAAAATATTGATAGCTGCATTAATGTCTCTATCTAATTTTGAATTACATTTAGGACAAATCCAAGACCGAATATCTTCTGATTTTTTACCATCTTTATAACCACAACAATGACAAATTTGTGAAGAAGGATAATACCTGTCTATTACAGATAATTTCTTCCCGTACCACTGAGACTTATATTCTAACATCCTACGAAATTCAGACCAAGATACATCTCCAACTCGTTTATTGCGAATGTTAGAATATGTTTCTTTCATAGATTTAACATCTAAATCTTCAATAGCAATTATATCATACATTCTTATAATTTCTGTTGTGAGTTTCTGTAAAAAATCATTCCTTTGATTAGAAATATGTTTCTGTAAATTTGCAACCTTGATTCTCGCTCTATTCCAACGATTACTACCAATTGCTTTTCTTGATAATTCACGCTGTAATTTAGTAAGTTTCTTTTCTGATTTTTCAAAAAAATGAAGGTTATCAATTTTTGTTCCATCAGATAATATTGCAAAATCCATTAACCCTAAATCTATTCCAATATTCTGATTAGTTTTTGACAACTGTTTAAATTCTACATCTGTACAACATAGAGAACAGTAGTAGTGTCCATTTGGTTCTTGCGATATTGTGGCATTTAATATTCTTCCTTGTGGAACTTGTTTATCTCTTATTTTAACTAATCCTAACTTTGGAAGTTTTATATGCTTATTTAAAAACATTATATTCCCGCCGGCAGTTGTTTTTGTGTAACTTGTTCTATAAGACTGATATCTATTCTTTTTTGACTTAAATTTAGGATAACCGGTATGTTCTTTAAAGAATTTCTGATAAGCTATATCTAAATCTTTTAAACACTTCTGTAAAGAATCTTTATCTGGTTCTTTAAGCCATTCATATTCTTTCTTCAATTGCGTTAAATCTTTGGAACACATGTAGTATGTAAATGTGGTCTTATCATTCTCATACATTTCTATTCGCTTATTAAGATAATAGTTATACACAAATCTGCAACATCCAAATGTTTTAGCAATAAGTTCTTTCTGCTTTTTATTTGGGTATATTCTATATTTATAAGCCTTTTCTGCCATAATATCACCTCCTTCTTGAACATAATGTTTATTATTCTAAATATAGTATAATATTTTAGTATATTTTGATTTTTTGTAAATGTTTATTTATTTATGATTAAAGTTATGAGTATGTGTTTGTAATAATATCAATGTCGTTATAGCTATTATTCCTTGGAATAGCTACACAATTTTTACAATTGGCACAGCATTTTATCATTATCTCACCCGCCTAATAAATCAAGATATTCTTCTAATTCTTCTAAAGTATCATACCTGTCAACAAAGTCAACATCACATATACAATGCTTACCGTCTGAATCTTCAAAATAAGTTAAATCCATCAGCTCTGCCTTATGTTCTATTTTTATCAATCTATCATTAATACCTGCATTATCCATATTAACTCCTTTAATCATATCATGCTTTATAATTAAACCTTTTACCATTTTTATCTGTCATAATCACAATCACAATCATAGTTTTCTTTTGATGCAGCATCTTTGTCAATCACATATAAATAATTTCCTTCATCTACGATAGTAAGGTATTCATTATCTCCTTCATCAAAGTTTCCATTCTCATCTAAATAAGCTTGGTCTGTTCCAAAATATCGTCTGCCAGTAGGATTAGTTTCAGTAGCATATTCACTATCATCTTCTATTTCATTAATTACTAATTCATGGTAAGATGTTCCCCCTGAATACTCATCTAAACATACCACTTTGTCTCCAACCTTTAAATCTAAAAAATTTTTAAATGCCATAATAAACTCCTTTATATTTACATATTATTCTTTAGCCAGATTCTTATAGAATTCAACTGTCATAAGTTCTTCTCTTAGCTCATCATACATTTTATGCAATCTGGGATTTACATAAGACATCCAGAGCTTTCTATCATCTTTAGCCATAGCGGTTCTGACCATTGTAGCAGAGATAGGCATATCATAGCGGTTCATAATAAGTTCTGCTGTATTAACAAGGTCTTTCTTATCAAACCAATTGCTTCGGGATTCATCATTTCCATAAATCATTATTTCAGGATTCTTATGAATGTATCTGTCAGTATTATTAAGTAAGTATCTGCCCCATTCCGGGCGGATATCATTTTCATCTGTTAAATCAGCTAAACCATAAATCATCACTTCCGGTCTATCGCCATATATCTCTTTTAGAATCTTAGTCCTTGTATTAATATTAAAAGGATTACGCTCTGTACCACATTCCTGTGCAGAACCTATCAATATCAATAACCGATCACACAACAATAATCCTGTATCTACAAGGCGTTCATGTCCTTTATGAAATGTCTGAAATCGTCCACATATTAATCCTGTATCATAAACTTTCATGTACTTTTCTCCTTTTTCTTTCAATTTTTTTAACCAAAAATAGGACTTAACCATCTATCTTCTTTTTTAATACCTGCTTGTTCATCAAGGAATTTGCTTATATCGCAATGATACTTACCCCTTTCGGCATATTTTGTATATTTATATTTATTGATTAAAACCATTTTTATCTCCAATCTCTATAAAAATTACCTGTAATGTTTCTATTGCTAATTTATCTTTTATCTCTAATTCTGAAAGATAATCTAAAATAGCATTTACTTCATCATTTTTAAACCTATCTTTGATAAGAGTACCAAATTTCATCTGCCAACTATAACCTTTTCGATGAATTTTAGAGATACTTTAGTCTAAATCAATGTCATTTATTTCTTCATTTTCATCAGACTCTTTAGCTAATTTACACTCTTTTTGCTTAAAATACTCATCCAACAGAGACATCAGCATCTCTCCGTTATCTCCGTCTCCACCACATTTGAAGCAGAACGCATCCCCATTTACAAAGTCCACCTCACTGATGAAATCATAAATTTCTTTTGACTTTGAATTATGCTCAACGCTCATTCCATAATTCTCAATCTTTGGCAGATTGTGAGCAACTCTGTAGTCTTCCAGTTTTATTAAGGTTTTTTTATCCATAACTAATTTCATACTTTTTCTCCTTTATAATGGTTCACATTTCTCTGTAATCACAATCCATACAGTTATCAGCATCACATTCCCTTGAAATTTCAATATTACTATTTAGCATCTTGTCAGCATCATTTTTCATGGTGATTATTTCCTTATTTACAATAATTTCAGCCTCTTGGATAGCCATAATGATACTTGTACTCTCCAATTTCATATTTGATATTCCAACACAGTTTGAGGATAGATAAAATGTATCACCACGACCAGTAAATTTATTCTTCCGATATAAATGGATAGTGATATCAACTAATCCACATTTCCCCTCGAAAATTGTTCCGCTTTCTACAGAAGTATTCATCTTTGCATTACTTACATATTTCATGTTATTATTTCCTCCATTTTCTTTTTATTTTTCATACTACTCATACTTTTCCTTTAACCTCTTCAATTCAGCTAATTCCTGTTCTTGCTGTTTTTGTTCTTCTTCTCGTAGCCTTTCCTGCTCTGCCTGCTCCTGCTTGTTTTTATACCAGTCTTTATGCTGTTCTTCATCTTCAAACAGAAAATCTAAAGGAAAAGAACCACCTCTTGAGTCATACAAATCATAATGGCTGTCATATGCAGTTACATAAACTGTATCTTTTCCAAAATCGGTTTTTTCTGATTCAAATGCATCAAACTCCTCATTTGTAAAGCCAATCTCATCAATTACTTCTGCTACTCTATCCATGATTTTTTCATAATTTTCTAATGTCTTCAAAACATCTTCTCTTGTTAAATCAAACATAATCTCCCTTTCTGCTATTAAGCCATCATTCATCTGTTGTCATAATTCATCTCTATTCGTTATCGTATTCCTTTAATAATTTATCTGTTTCATTAATAATGTCCATGCTTTGCTTTATTAGATTCTGAAGCTCTGGGTCATTCTTAAGTTTTTCTTCTCTTTCCTCATAAGTTTCATAGTCCTCGTCTTCGCCATGTAGATACATTTCATGGATAATTGCAGTACCAGATAAACATAAAGGTGGAAAACTATGGTCTGGATGTTGAAAGTGAAACCAATAGTCCATCTCCCAGCCATTATCGCTAAAGCTATCTTCTTTATATCCAAAGCTTTTAATGATATCTTTAATATGATATGGTCCTACTCCTAAATCAGATAAGTCTGTTCCAACATTCCATCTACTAACGCTATCTTCTGTAACCTTAAAGTTAGCTATTTCAGTAATAGTGTCCAAGATTATCTTAGTGATTTCAATCTTTTTAGCTTCATCAAGATGCCATCTGTTTGTTTTATACTGTAATATCATATAATCTCCTTTCTTTCTACTATTAAGCTAAATTTTAATATTCTCTCATAAATCCTAATTTACAAATTCCAGTTTAACTAAACAATTCTTTTATTGCTGCGTTATATATATCAGCAGGCTCTGCGTATTTGCAATGAGTTAAAATATCTTCTCTTTGAAAATTCAAATCTTCAGCAGTATCGCACACTATTGTTCCGCCTAATGTTTCGTTTGCATCACAATCAATGATGCATTTTTTACAATACCCATGAGGACTATTACATTTAATCATTTATTGTATCTTCCTTTCTAAATCTTAATTTGTCCAAATAATTTGTAATTCTTTCAATTCATCATCAGCTATATATCCGTTATGAGCAATCCATTCATCTTTTGTGATTTCATCATATGTACATTTTGTTTTCAAATTATATGACATATAATCATTGTTATTGCAATTTTCATCCAGTGCTTTTTCTGCAATACATTGCTCTTCAACATTGAAACTGCCCAGTTCATCTATATAGTTATCTATTACTGCATTATTATCCGTTTCGTTATCCATTTCTGTTTTTAGCTCTGCTAAATATTCATCTGAAAATGCAAGATAAGTAATGATTTCCCATGATTTTCCAAAGCTATTCCAAATTCTAACCTTATAGTATCTCATTGCATTTACCTCTTCTTTCTTAAATTTTAGTTTTATTCTGCATCATAATATACATCACAAAAGATGCAGGTGTCACAACAGCCATTGTCACATTCTTCAGATGTAACCTCACTACAATCTTTATCATATTCATCGCAATATAGCATATAAATTCCTCCGTTTTCTGTTGAAATACTTGTTTACTCATCAAGAACACCTATCATAGATGGTATCTGACACACTTTTAGTTCACCATCAAATAATTCTCTATGTTCTCTGGATTCAAAATATCTTTTTGCTTTATTATAAGCATCTCTTTTTGAATCTGCTTTTACTTCAATCATTCTATCGTAGAATATTGCTATATAATTTCCATCTTTAATTCTTACCATAATACATCTCTCCTTATAACAAATCCTGAGTATTGTAAATCATTGTTTCATATCCAAATTTACTTTAATCATTTCCATTGCATTTTCTTTAATTTCATTACGAACCCTTTGCAATTCATCCCATGTTATATTTTTCATGCAACAATCACCATAATTACAGTACATGTATTCTGTGACTGTATCAATAATACTCATAATTACTTCATCACTTGCTACAGTTCCAATTTTTCTCATAGGCTCATTTAATGACATCTTATAAATTTTATTATTTTCTATATGATAAAGTCCATTTTCCATATTTTTACTCCTATACTATCTCAAAATCTTCATCAAATGATTTCATATCTGTTTTATATCCGCATTTATTTTCATCAATAAGTATCATATTATCACCATGATTCATACATCTGTATTCCTTTCCTTTTAGGAAATTGCTAAAGCGGTTATCTTCCATTAATACTTTAACATCATGTTTTGCTTTTGCTTTCATATGCTATTCTCCTTATTTTCTTCCTTTCTTATCAGCCTGCTGTTACTTTTATCTTGCATCCATCCTTAAGTTTATATGTATAAGTGCGGTTGTTCTCTAAATCAATACCTGTATACTCAAGCATATCTTCACATGCTTTAAAGAATTGTATAGGAAGAAACATATACCCATGTTTAATAATCTCAATTTCCTTATCAAACAGACTTTCATAATGTTCGTCATCATTAACCAGACTATCGTAAATGTTTCCATTATCAAAAATACTCTGGCTAAAAAATTTTCCTCCGGCTTCCTTACGCTCTCGTCTTTTAGCTTCAATATTCATTGTAATCTTTTCAATGACCTCTAAGGCTTCCATAAAATCATCAAGTTCGCCCTCATATAAACCTTCATCACTGATTTTTATACCTTTACTTATAAGGTATTCGCCCCATTCGCCATACCATTCATTATTGCCAAAAATCTGTGTACCATTTACATTTGTTCTGTAACTCATATAGTTTTGTCCTCTCTTTACTTTTAATATCATTTAGATGTTCCATCTGAAAATTCAACAAGAATTTTGGTTGGATATTTTATATGTATAAAATTATTCTATTTCTAAAATTTCCTTTAATAAAGCCGCCTTTCTGAGTTTTTTTATTAATTCTTTTACATTATTATTTTTCTTTGTTCCCATTTAATGGCCTCCTTTAAAAAATTATTTAATTTATATATGACAGAAAAAAAATTATTTTGTTATAATATCAAACAATATAGACAAAACTCTGAAGCTTTAAGTTACAAACTTATGGTTTGTTGGGATAAACCAATTTTTTGTGTCAAAAAAAAATATTATATTTCCTATCATACATATGGTGGATTATATTTCTCGTTTTTATGAAAGGCCGGGCTTTAATATGAACATATAATCAAGCTATGCAGTTGAAGTTATGTACTGAGTATAAAGTATAAGTAAATATCCTAGACCAAAGCTTCGGAGTGTATCCAAATAAAAAATAAGGGATTAAATTAATCAATCCCTTATTTATCCCTTATTATTTAATTATCTAAAATTTACTTCGCAATTTTTTAAATTTTTGTTATTCTATGCGATTATATTTCCAATTACCAGTTACATCTGTTTTTCTAAACCAATTACTTTCTAATTTCCTTTGATATCCTTCCTAATAATAAATTTCTGATTTCTATGCTTTCTTTCCAAATATTTGTTGAATGTTTCAACATCCTCTTCTGATAAAAGACCTTTTAATCCACTACGGCATTTTACAATATTATGAAGACAAAAATTATCTACATGACCATATTGGCATAAATCTCTTGCCATCATCATGTCACTATAAAGCTGCATGAAAATATCATTATATTTCTTCTCTCCTAATTGAGCGTACAAAGCATTACAAATAATTACTAAATCGTCCGCAGTTAATTCTACCATTACTTCTCTTTTTTCCTTTGAGATAGTTTGAATATTCATATTTATTACATTCCTTTCTAAAGTTATTTAACTCTATTACCATTTTTCTTGTTATCTTTATAAGTATTCCTCCATATATCCTCTTTGTTGCAATTCTGTTTTTAAACTATCTTGTTCTTTGTATAATAAATCACGCTTATACGCAGATATATTAAAATCTTGCAGTTCGCCATCAATTTCATCTAATCTTTTAAAAAGGTCAGAACTATTAGCAGATTTTATTTTCATAATATTTCCTCCAATCTTCTAAAGAAACTCTTGTTTACTCATGCATATCAGTAAATCATCATTTTGTTGTATTTAAAATTATTTCTGAAAAATATTTTCTCTGTTCTTCTAAAGAGCCATACTGTTCCCAATCAAAATAATTCGCATTTTTATCTGTTAAAATTTCTTGATTTGCAACTACTCTTAATCTGTGTTCTATTTCTTTAATAGTCGGAAATGATTCTGTATCATTATTGGTATAAAACAAATACATGTAACCTCTTGATTTTTTTATACCGCTTGTATTACCAATAATAATTGCTCTAAATCCAGCATCATTTTCAACTGTAATTTCTGACTCTCCAAGGTCATTATTCCATATGACATTGAAAAGTTTATATACTTCATTTTGCTTTAATTCCTTATATGCATTCTTTATCTTTCTTGCTAATTCTAAATAGGTCATATCTTTCCTCCAATCTTCTAAAGAAACTCTTGTCTACTCATGCATACCAGTAAATCGCCAATTCATTTACTTTAATTCAATTAACTCTGCTTCTTCGACATATTTCTTTGCCGCATTATATCCATTTTTATTAAGTTCACCTTCAATGCTAAACCAAAGTGAATCTAAAAAATTGGGAATAGATGCAAAATCTTTATTTGGATATTTTTCTCTATATCGCTTATATGCAATTTTATACAATTCATCTACTAAATCACGCTTCATTATATTTTCTCCTTTTACATTAAGAAATTCGTTTCATTCAGTTTCGATTTCCAAAATCTGTCCAATAAGTTCCTCTAAGTTTTCACTATTCAGATATGGACGCTGTGGATTTCCATTCTTATCATATAATGTCGCAGAATATCTATCATTTTCATATTTGTATATGACATCAAATGACACGTTATCTGTTTCAACGAATGCATGTGGTTCACCATATGTATTTTTATTACCTTGTAAAAATTGCAACTCAATTTCTAAACAATGTTCTTCCACCTCGTTTTCATACAAGTCATTTTCAAGAATAGCTTCTATTTCTGTTATTCGCAGCTCTTTCTCCTGATTTTCATTATATTCTAGTCGCATATAATCATCTCCATTCTTCTATAAATCATCGTTTCATGTTATTTTTTTTCTTTACTCAATTGTGATATATATTCCGTCTCTTTTATCCCATGCAAAAATTTGAATATTTAATAACTCTTCCGGTAATTCAGATATATTACCTTTAAATAAGTCTTTATTTTTATTGGTAGAAACAATAATTAAATTTGCATGATTTTCTTTTCGATTATTTAATAATTCTTTTAGTGTGGGAGCTTTTTCCATAAATATCAATCCTCCATATTTTTATTATTATCCCGTTAAAACTCTTGATTACTTACCGTAATTTTCCATTCCTTGCATATTCTAAAGCTGCCTCTTTTCCATTATGTTTGATTACTTCCTTATCTCCATCTGTGTTCCATTTAATATTTATTGCTTTTAATATATAAATCACTCCTTACGCAATCTTCGTTATTTCCATATAACAGCCATCCATACACTTATCATACTGTCTGATATCATATAGCCATTTGAAAGGTATTTTTACAGTTCTTTCATCCTTTAATTTTCCCATTATTTCGTCAATATCGAAATAACCTTGCATAAATCCATAACCTGATAAATAATGTTGTCTGTCCAAATTACATAATCTGTCATGATATTTTATGGTATTTTTCTTTAGAAACTTAATATATCTGTCAGATAAGCCAAAATTTTCTTTTGGGTTGTCTTCACTCCATTCTGATGATAAAAATGAACAACCTTGGAACAATTTAAGTTGCCACATAACTTCACGCATATTATAAAGAGTCTTTGTGATTCCATTTATTGCGATCATATAATCATTCAATGTTCCTGGCTCCCAATTCTTTTTGCTGCATCTTTTACATTTATATGTATCTGTATTAATTATCATTTTATATCGTGCCATATTTTATTTCTCCTTTATATTATTTATTATGAAAAATATGACAGAAAATAAAAATATCTCACCCAATTAATTTTGGATGAGATATTGTTGCTGCAATCTTTTACAAATATTTTTCTACAGACACAATCTGACTACAATTAAGTGAAATTTCTTTATCCTGGTATCCTCCTTCTCCATATATCTTTGCTACGGTTATAATACTCTCAACGATATCAACAGCCTTATCTACAGATATAACTACTTCTTTATTATTATCATTCGAGCATTCGTCATCATCATATGTAGCTCCAGTCCACCAACTACAAGCAGACATCTCCTTAGAGGCTTCCTTAACTTCTCCTATTAAGGTATTTTTTACTGTATCTAATATACGTCTTTCATTTTCTGATTCTGCTTTTTCTATAAGTTCATTTATTGTATTAAGTGTCTTCATAACTATTATTTCTCCTTATATTGACAGCTATTGCAGCCTGTTTTTTTAATGATTTACAGTTCCCACAATTATTTCTATTTTTACAGAACCAACAATTGTCATTATCTATCATCCACCATTTAGGGGGGCTGTGGCCGCATTTTTTCTTTTAACTTTTCCCATATATTATTTAATTATCTTTTATTATTTCTTTAAATCCATATTTAGACAGGTATTTAATAATCTCTTTCTGCTTCTGTTCAATTTTCCTAATCTGCTCAGGAGCTTTCTGTATATAAAGTTTCTGTTTTTCAACGTCTTCATCATAACTCTTTTTTAAACATTTATTTGCTTCTTCAGCTCTTTTATATTCATTATCAAATATCTTTTTTAAATACTGCTTAGACACAAATAAGCTGAAAAAGAAATCAGATATCCTGACACTGCATGTCTTATCTTTGTTAAATAAACAATGTTGTGCATTAGCCAGTCTCTTTTTAAATGTATAATTTTCGTATCTTTTAAAAATATCCTGTGTCTCATAAGGTTCATATTTAGGTTCATCATTCATTATTTTATTATAATATTTGATGCAATCGTCAATAATCCTGTAAGTATGATTTATGAAATCTATGCACATAATATTTTGACTGTGAAATTCGTCAAATGAAGAAATCTTAACCGTTACATTATCAACATCTGAATAAGGTGTTAAAAATATATCATCATTATTAAATATCTCAATCTGCTTTAAATATTCCATCATGGCAGCATAAAATGTTTTACCATTAACAGTTATATTCTTAAATAAAAAATCATAATCGCTTACTCCGTATACGGATAAATCAGACATAATTAATTCAGGGTTATTAATAAAATTTTCTAAAATATCCAGTTCATGTCTGGCATCCTTTAACTCAATACTCATAAATTTTTCTCCTCATAAAAAATCGAAATTTCTTGGTACTATTTTTGATTAATATTTAAGTAATAAGTTTTTCCTTTAATCTTGATATATCTTCCTTTTTTATTAAAATAGCAAATCTTATTACAAGTCAGGTCATGATAATAATTGTCCTTATATTTGATTTCAATGGTTAAACCATTATCAAAAACTATCTCTTTATCGTCTGCCAAATTATATGGTACTTGTCGTATATACGGTTTAACACAAGCATTGCAGTATATAAGCGTTCTCAAATCGGTGCATATAATATCTTGTACACCCATACTTTTACCGCATTTTTCACAAAATAGTTCAGCACATCTATATGACATGTATTCACTTTCTTTCCATTTTCGACCACTTTTATTTAACTTATTTTCTACTTTTTCCCATAATTGTCCCAAACCTTCACCTCCAAAGGAAACTAATAATTCTTACTTGTCTTCAAATGAAGCAGTTGCACGAATGTTGAGCCTTCTGTTATAAAAATATCCCTCTACTTCTTTTCGGACAATATCATTAACTGCTTTGGTTAAAGCTTTATCAACTCTATCCATAATCATTTGTTCAAAATCAATGCCCTTGATTTTACTTTCAATCGCTTGAATTACTTTATCATCTATATCTTTCAACACCAGTTCTTTAAGTTCCTCTTTATTTAAACCAGCTTCACATAACATTTGTCTTGCTTCTTGTCTTAAAGCGATTTCTTCTATTCTCATTTTTTTTACCTCCCAAGGAAACCAATAATTCTTATTTGTTTATTCTTCTCTTACATTTACTTCGTAGCTGCTCATCTTGCATGACTAATTACTCAGGGCAGTTTTTCTGAAGCTTTTGCTTATATAAGACTTCATCAACTATATCTGTAAAATTATAACCGAAATAATTATCATTCAGATAAGAATATATATTACTGTAATTACATTTTATCTCTGTCTCAAATTCTAAGTTATACAAAAAAGTATTAACAAATGGATAATCATCCTGAAGCCAGATATCAAGATAAAGATCCTTTATTATATAAATCCTAATATCTTTATCTTTATATTCATATGTCCAACACATAAATGTATATTTATCTTCAATATATTTTTTTAGTTCTAACAGATAAAAATATCTGTATACCCAAAAAGAATAATCTTCATCTGAAGTAGTATCTGAATGTAACTCCAGTTTACATACATCTATCTTTTTATTTATATCAGTCAGTATCTTACTCTTTAATTTATTGACTTTTTCCTGTCTTTTTGATTCATCTGAAATCTTTTCATAACCATTCATAAAAAATTCTCCTTCATATGTTTTTTAAGCTTTGCTGTTTTTTTATCCCGTTCAGAAAAAAGCTCTATGTCTTTATTTATCAGGTCTATTGTCTTTTCAATCATAATTTAGTTCTCCAATTTTATTTCTTGACTTAATTATAATTATTTTATGGTAAAAACATTGTAAAAAGACTAATTAAAAGAGCTGGTACAAAAATGTATCACATTTAAGTACCAGTCTAAAAATTTAAAGTTCTTTGTCAAAAATCTTTGATTTAATATTATTTGTCTTTACAAGCGGTTCATTCATAAATTCTTTATACTTTTTAGCATAATCAATCAGTGCATTATTATCATAATTGCTCTCGACTAATGCTCTGGTAAAATTACTATATTTTCCATTGCCCGGCATTAATGCTTTACATTCTTTATTCCATTCAGATAATGTATCATAATCATAATTACATGCATCACAAAGAGCTGCAAGCTCTTCATCAGTTGTAGCATCCGAAAGGTCAATAAGCTCTGAATGAACCTTTATTAATATTTCTTTCTTCTTATCAATAACAGGTTTAATTACCGGTTCGATTGTATCTTTATCTATTTCTATAAAACCACTATCAAAAGATAACCCTGTAAGTCCACAATCAATTACTATTCCCGGATTAACAATAAAATATCTGTTGTTTACAGTAACAATATTACCTGTTACATACTGCTTTTCTTCATCTTTGGCACTGGTTCTCCAATTTATTTCCTTTGCCTTGTATATGTATGCATTATTCATAAATTTGTTTCTCCTTTTCATTTTGATAATTTATATATGACAGAAAAAAAGGACTTACACTAAGAAATTTTTTAGTGTGACAATTCTTAAATTATTGTTAAGTATATATTTTACATTTCAGTTTCTATGAACTACCCGCAATCGATTTTTGTTGAATGGAGTTTTCTTGCTATTCTTCGATAATTAATATGACAGAGCTAAAATATAATTTGTCTAAAGCATAAAAAAATCGGCTTATCCCACGAAGCTTTAAGCTTCGGGGTTTTGCCGATATTATTTGATATTATAAAATCTTCAATATCCAAGTTTTTGCATTTTTTCTATGTTAAATTTCCAATAAGTTACATTTAGCACACTATATCTTTTAATAGCATCTTGTTTTAATCCTTCATTTGTAAAAATCAGATCGTACTTTTTTAAATCATTAAATAGTTTCTTACTCATTCTAACTGGGTAAGATTTAAAACCTTTGTTCTTTTCTTTCGTAATAATTTGATAACAAGCTCCATTATCCAAAATTAAATCATTATTATCAATATTAAGTATATCTCTGCCTACTTTTAATTTTACCATTTTATTATTATCTCCAATCTATTTATCCAGAAATCATCATTTAATCAGCTAACGATAAAATATCATTTCTATCAAATCCAATTAATTCATCAGATTCTATAATATCAGCCAATATATTAACAATTTCTTTTTGTGCTTCAGAATCCCATTCCACAAGCTCCTCTTTTATAATCTTTGCACCATTTGATTTTGCAATATAATAATCTTCCAGTGTAGCAAAGAAAAATTCATATTGACTATCAAATGGTGGCATTTTACTATTCTTCATATCATTTAAATATTTTAATGTTTTTTTTATTTTCCATCTACATTACCTCATTTCATCAATTCTTCAACTTCCTGCTTTATCATACTAATTTCCGATAAATCATACTGCCCAATCATTTTCTCTAATTCATCAGGTAGTCCAGTCATTTGCGATAAATCCTCAATAGCTCTTTCCATATGTTCATAAGCAAGATCCAAATTATTCCATACTGACTGCAAATTATTTTGTGTTTTATTAATTTGGCTCATTTATATCACATCAATCTCCTATTAGCCAATCTCTTCCATCACAAGATTTGTGTTCTTGGACAATTTCATCAGTTAATTTTATATTTTTAAAAAATCCACTACCAATTGCTGCGCAACCATATGAACAATATTTATCTGTAAACCCAGTTCTTACAACAATAATTGAATTTTCAAGTAATGACTTGCCACATGTAGAACATTCCATATATCTTACCATTTATATTACCTCTTCCAATCTTCCCAATAAATCATTCTTTTGTTGTATATTTGCTATTTTTTAATATTCCTTCTATACTTCTTATCGCATCTTTTATACTCGTATAGTATCCATTTCTTACTAAACTTTTTGCAACTTTTTCTTTGTATTGTTGTATTTGTAAATCATTCATGTAATCACCTCCAAGGAAAGTTAAATTTCTTTTCATTTGTTTAAAAATCAACTTCTTTTTCTTCAAAGCATCCTACTCCATCTCTAAACCATGATACTTTATTAGTTTTCTGTTTCGTTTGTAGTTTTGTAATCTCATCTTGTAGTTTTTCTATCTGCTTTGAATAATAAGTAGCGAAAATATCAGAAGCTTTTTTATCATCTCTACCAACCAAAATAATCGTATTATCATATAACACTTTTCCTATGTCACAACTATTTATGCGATTTTTAAATCCATGATAATTTTCATCTTTTAAGCCATAATAAATACTAGAGTTATTTTCCCCACCATAAGATCCTTCATATACATCGAAATATAATTCTGTATTCACTTTATTGTAAATATATAATTCAATTCTGTTATTTTTATTTTCCATATGTTCTATTCTCCATTCAAAATAAATTTAGATTTCTTAGTATTAAAACTGTGACCGAATTGTTATCTTTAATACACCACCTGTAATGTCCCAACTCTTAACTGTGGAATATCCATAGGAAAAAATTGCTTCCTGTTTATGATTATATTTTTTTATATTTAAGTAGTGTCTGAGTGTTTTAAAATAATCACTCCTTTATTTTTTAATTAATTATTTTATTTGACTAATATTTAATAGCAATAATAATCATAAGAATACTTTTCATATGATTTTGTGAATATCTTTTCAACCTTATACTTTTTTCCACATATATCACATTCTTTTATAATGTCAATCTGACATTCCTCATCATTCATATAATTAATTTCTTTCTCAACGATTTCATCATCATTCCCATCAGTGTGACCGCAAAATGGACAACCTAACATATCTAATACCTTCCTTTTCTTTTATTCATATTATTTAATATATTCCTTTACAACTTCCGATGCAACTTTACTGTCTAACAATGCTCCAAACTTGAACTTAAGTGATTTCATACATATTCCCATATTCTTTTCAATATGAGAGTCTAATAAATACTCCGCAATTACCTGATTTGATACAAACTTAGGTAAAAAAATTATTTACAACAGCAATGCTTTCTGTAAGCTCTGAAAATCTCTTTGAACACTCTCATTTGTAATATATGAAAGGGTATCCTCAAGCTACTTTAATTCCTTTTATATACTTAATCTTTAAGCTATATTAGCTCTTTAATTATTTTAATTGACTTCTCAAATCCATCTGATATGTCATAATTATTCTCTGCTACTTCTAATACATATAATGAATTAAAATTATTTTCTTTAAGTTCTTTTAAATAATATTCTGCTTTTTGTTTATCGTTAAATGTTTCAAAAGGCTGCCCGTGCTTACCCTTTCCATTACCGTTTCCTTTTGTTATTGATAAATGCACTATCTTTGTTGTACTTGCATATCTTTTAAATAATGTGTGCATCTCATATTCAGTTTCATTAATTTCATTATAAAGATTATGTAGTTCTGATACAAATTGATGTGTTATCTCTGCATGACATGTATCAAATACATTAAACAATCTGTTACTGTATTCTTTTCCAAGTGTATTTCTTAAATCTTTTACAAGTTCTATACAATCATAACTGAAGTTATTCCCTAATTGAAATTCTCCTGTATGTTTATCTATTTTTCTAATAGGACACACATTTTCTATACATAAATCAACTTCTTTATACTTGGATAATAGTTTTGGTATTACTGTTGTTAATTCTCTATATATTGAATAATTATATACTTTAAGTGTTTTATAATTTAATTCAGAATGTACTACTACATTTACTCTGTGATTTTGTCTTAATGCAAATATTTCAGCTAATCTGAATATCTGCTCAAGTAAAAATACATAATCTCTTTGAATTAACTGTTCGATGTTTGGTTGAATATCAATATGAGCTTCATCTAAATCTAAACCTGGTGTATATTCTAACAATGGTGCATGAACTGAATATACTGGGAACTCCATAAATTTAAATATGTCTGGAAAAGCTTTTTCAACTGTTTTAAATTGTTTCTGACTTACAATTAACTCATTTAATAGCTGTACTTCTACACCATCTGCCCCTAATTTAATCTTTCTTTTCATCTGTTCGTAATTCATTGCTGATTTAGCTAAAATTAGCATAATAAATTCTCCTTTATATAATATATTTTCCTATACTATATGACAGAAAATTAAATAAAATATTTGACACAAAATATTTGTTTTTAATATCTTTTTTTAATGGTTCTTGTATTTATTTTTGCCATTTAATTATATACAATGCCAACAATTTTTATAGTATTAAATGCTTTAAAAACGCATCAGAAAAGCCGGCTACAAAAGTAACCGGCTTAAAGATATTTATATTTTATTTTATTTTAATCCTGCATTATTAAATGCATTTAAATCACATTTTACACCATTAGCTTTTAAAGCACTGGATAAGCTACTTTTAGTTGTATATGTAGTTCCTTTATATATTACACTTGTTAAATTAGTACATTTATTAAATGCGTACATACTTATGGTTTTTACACTATCTGGTATTGTTACCTCTGTTAAACTTGTACAATTATTAATACCTACAATTTCTGTTAAATTTGTACAATTTTTGAAAGTATCAGAATTTTTTATCATTTTATGTTTCCTTTCTTATTTTTTGATTTTCATTAATTAATCTGCTCTTTTATAGCTTGATATAATTTGCTGGGAATTACATAAAAACCCTCTTGGCTTTCCATAAAATTATAAAAACGATACTCATTATTGTTATTATCATTAAATATAAAACTGCTTCCTGAATTAAAAGAAGTTTCATTACTTGCCTGAAGTTTTGTTCCATCCGGTAATGTGTATGTAGTTATTTTGATATTCCATTCCCACATGTCAAATTCAGCATTTTTCCATATTTTTCTTTTACTTCTTGATTAATAGTTTCAGGGTCTATAGGACCATCATAAGAAATTGATTCAGTATTGATTGTTACCGGTAATGTATTGGTATTTAATAAAGCTTCAGCTTCTTCTTCACTGTTTATAACTATTTTGTCATATTCTTTGTTATCAATATAAGTCTGATTATTGTTTGAAACAGTACTTTCCTCTGTAACTATATTAATTGGTTGTACACTATTATTAAATAATCCACATCCTGATAACAACAGGCAAATTGCCGGAAAACAATAAAACATTTTTTTGCTTCTTTTTAATAATTGTATTTTACTCATTTTTATTTCCTTTCTTATTTATATTTTTCATTTATTAATATGACAGAATAAAAAAATATTTTAATTTTTATTCAGAAATTTAAATTATTAAAATTAATATGACAGAATTTTAAATTAAATTTTTGACATAAAAAGCATATATCATTAAATGTGCTGTTTATAATTTCAAGTAATATCAGTAATCCTGCCGAAGTTTTAAATTACTAATTTATGGTTTGATAGGAAATCTATATGTAAAAAAAATAAGCATATGATCTGATATCCAAACAGAAGTATCTGAATGTCAGAGAAAAACATAAAATACCCTGTTAACATTAATAGCTATACATGTGTTTAGCAGTTTAATGTAACAGGGTATGGATTCAATCATCTTCTATACAAAAATCAGATTATATTTAGTTTTAATGTGGTATGTCAGGATATAAATTCTAAAGTGCAAATTTAATACTATATAGGATAGCTGATAAAATTATGCTGAGTACAAGGTATAAGTGGATTTTCAAAGGTTTAGCTTCTTAATACATTCAATACAAATATCTAAAATTTCATTTTTAATAACTTTCCATTCTTCTTCAGTTTCAATGTCATATTCTTCAAAGCCATTAGTTTCAATATTTTCGATTGTTCCTTTCTTGCTATTAAACTGCTGTTACAAACTAATATTGATTTCTTTTTCTATTGTATTTTTTGGAACATACAATTTAATTTCTTCAATACCTAATAAAGCCTTTTTTATCACGGCATAAGCCTGTTCATTATTGTTTAATGTCTCATAGATTGTTACTTTATCTCTATTCATTTTGAAATACTTCTTACCACCATCTTCTGTAATTTGATAAGCAGTTATATATTCCTGTGAATCAATACTTCCTGAACCTAATACAAATGAACCTTCATATTCCTTATCCGTACTGATACTGTAAAGCTGGACTTCTTCTGTGGTTTCTTTCATAACTGCTATGACTGTAACTCCGATTATAAAATATAATATTATAGTCCCAATTTTTTTCATTCCATGCCTCTCTCTTTTATTTAATAGTCTGAATCAAAGACCCTTCATCCATATCAAAAGTTACTGTTTTGCCTTTCTTTAACTGGCAAAATAAATCATCTCTGTCATCCCTAAATTCAAATGGGAGATAATCATAACTTTCTATTTTATTCCTGATAAGATAATCTTTATTAAGTTTAAATGATTCATCCCATATTTCTTTTATTGTTTTTGTTATTATTTTCATATCATCAACTGAAAAGGTTATACTGCCATCAAAATACTTCATCTGTTTTGTAAGATAATCTGTATAGCTTTCAGGAGTATCTTTAAATAATCCTGCATTTATAGCTTCTCTTACTTCATCTACTGTAAGAGGCAAATATGTATATCGTTTTACGGCTGTTATATGTGTTATTCCGGTTACTATTGCTATTACAATTATGCTTATAATAGCAAAAGCAATTAACAGCATGAAAATTGCGCCAAATAGATATATAGCACCTATGATTGTTTTTATCAAAAATATTGTAAACTTACTGCTTACATCTTCTATATACGGATTTATTTCTTTTCCATTATTTATGTATGGCAATATCAGATTTCCTATAATGGCAGATAAGGCAATATATATTATAATTGCCCCGGCTAATATTACTCCTATACACTCATTAAAAAATTCTTTCCAAAATGATTTCTTTTTCTTAAATTTCATAACTTATCTCCTTTTTAGTATTGGTTCATATACCTTAAAATCTGTCTCTTCTGTAATAAGAAATCCATCCTTATAAGACTCCTTATACTTAAGCGATTTTAAAAATATTATCTGTTCTTTCCTTGATAATTGCTTCTTAAAGGTAATAATCTCATCATGGCTGCAATCAGTACATTGCTCAATAAGACTATATAGAAATGACTTCTCTTTTACTCTGTCAATTAAATCAATAGTTGATTTAAACAGCATTATTACCATAAAAGTTATAATAAACGATAATAAAATAATCTTCATAGATAATCTTCCCTACTTATTCCTTATAAACACCATGCTATTTAATATATTTCATTAATTCAGAAATATCTAAGTCATTTACATCAGCTTCGTACCCATTAGGAATATTCCTTAAGGTTATATTCTTAGATATTTCTTTTAATTTTGTCTGCTGTTTTTCATCCGGATGTCGCATTGATTCAAGAAACCCAACAGCATCATTTTCTGTAAGCTTCATATAAACTCTCCATAGTCAATTATCATATAAAATAGTCTTTATTGTCTTTTCTTAAAAAGCTGCCTTTTACCTTGTTAATATCAGCCATTTAGCCCATACTGGTATGTCAGAGCTACATATTATATAAACATAAAAAAATATAATAAGAGCTATAATAATTTATTCCTAATGCTGGTAATATACTTTTAATTTTCTTTATTCTGTAATTTTTCTGTTTCATAGTTTTATCTCCTTTCTAAGGATTGGTTCATACTCTGCTAATTCTTCATCATTCTCAATTAAAGGTACTTTCTGTATTACTGTCTTGGTTGTAATAACCTTATTACCGTTCTCATCAGTGGACTCTTCCTTTTCCGTTGATTCTACAGTTGTAATAACAGACTTTAGAAAAGCAATCTGTTCATTACGGCTCATATGTCTGAATTTCTTTAAATCATCCTGTGATATATCATCAAGCAAACAATCATAAAGAAGTTCTTTTTCATGTTCTTTTTCAAAAAATTTTGTAAAAGCTATCAATATAAGAGCCGTTACACTGATTAATAAGGCTATCACAGTAGCTATAAAATTTTTAAAGCTTATATTAACAAGCGCTGGCAATGCTCCCATAAGTAAGGACATAAACGCCTTATCCATAAGAGTCATATCGTATATGTTTGCAGTCACAAAATAAAAACCAAGCATAATCAATGAAACAACAAAGACTACATTTACTAATATAGTTATAATCATCTTTCTCTTTCCTTTCTGTTTTAATATATATTGTATTGTTTATTCTATTTTATTTAATTCACCTGATTCTTTGTTAAATATAAATATATCTGAACTCAGATAATCTTCTTCTTGCTGAATACCAAATATCTTTAATGCTATTTGAATTTCTTCAGGAGTAAATTCATTGTATTTACATATCAACAAAATATGTGCTGTAACAGGAACAATGTATAAATTTGTTTTCAATTTCTCTGAAATATTCTTAAGCAAATTATTATTCAGAATTGCACTTGTATTATAAAAGTCAATTACATTTTGAATTGCATATATTCCTTTAATACATTTGCTCTCAAAACCACCAGAATTACTTAGAAAAAATAATTCTTTCTTTGTTTTTTCATAATTATCATTATCTGCCAGTTGCGTCAAAAAATAATCACCTAATACACTGATAAAATATTTGTTGGAATATATTGAATGAATTGCAAGATTATATAATTCGTTTTCATCAATTTTCAGTATGTCTCTCATATAGTTATTATCAATTACAAATATTGTACCTTCTGAATTTTCTTCAGGTATGATCACATTATAAATTATTTCAAACTCATAAAATGGCCTATGAGGAATACTGCTTAAATCTTCCATATTGTCCGGCTTTTGTATTAATTGAGGCATAATATAGTGTTTTATATCATTTGAATTAATTTCTGGAGCTAAATTATTAAGTTTATATTCACTACCATTAGAATTTTCGTTTCTATAAAATGCTTTAGATATTGACAATGCAATTTCTTCTATTGACGAATTATTTAAATATTGTTTATATAATTGATTTAATTTAAATTCTAAGGGACACATAAACTGATTTTTAGAATGAAAAATAAGCTTATCTGATGTGTAAGCTATATCTGTTGATGTAATATCTTCAATATTTTGAAGTAATTCGAATTTAAGATATTTAAGAAAATCTTCGTAATTCATTTTTTGCATATAATTAGTTCTCCTTTTATTTAGTTATATTTTTAATATGACAGAAAAAATGAATTATTATTTTACATAAAATAATTGATGTGTGTTAAAATAAGACAGCAACTAAATGTAAATGCCTTTTATTTATTAAAATATCCCGTTTTTGTGTTCTTCTAAGCACTTTATTGGGTATACTATGCCTTTGCTTGGGAAAAATAATAACAATATATTGTACGTTTATTGTTGTATATTAGTTTAATATGTTAACTTTATTAACAATATATAGTTATTTAAGATTTATTAAAATATAGCTAAGATACAAAAATAATAACAATATATAGATATAAAATATGGCTTAATATACATTAAAAATAACATCATTATGTTATAGAATAGAAGAATTTGTGCAATAAAATTAACAATATATAGCTAAATATTTAATACATAAATGTAATAATGATAACAATATGTAGTAATGTATTATCCGTTGCATAGCCAATAAAGTGCCTTATATGTGTCAGAATAATACCATGATGTAGTTATCATATGCTGATTTAAGAGATAAAAAATGTTAATTTGATAACATATAATTGGTAATATTAGCAATTATATATGGATTAATTGGGTACAATAGACTGTATGATTAGTGAGAAAAATAAATATAACTGATTAATGGGATATAATTATTATTTACTAAAGTTAATTAATGGAATTACTGGGAACATATATAGAAATGATAGAGTAAAGGAAATAGATCTAAGAGCAAATAAGAAAGAATTAGTGTATATGAATGCATCTATTGAGACAGAAATGGGATTACTGGACTTACTAAGGCATTTGCAGGGCGAAGAATAGATTTGTAGGAATCTAATAATCATAATTTTTGTAATTATCATATATTATATATGAGGGAATTATATTATTTATTAGTGTATTAAAGGCATTAATTGGGATAAATGAAGTGCTTGCTAGAGACAGGTAAGGAATTGCCAGGGAAATAAACACAAAGTATATTAAGCTGATAAATGATATTGTATAAGGATATAACAATAATAGTTATACGCTTTTAATCCTTAATAATATTCTGGCGGTTATCATATTAAGTCTTAAAACGCTATTAAGGAATAATCAAATGTATTATATAAGGCTCTAATTTTTATATTTTAATAATAAAAAGCGTATCAATGAAAAAGAAAATAATAGAAGGGCTTTGAAGAAGGTGTATGACATATTACACTTAAAGGAAGTGTAATCATAAAAAAATACAGCTACCTATTGATAACTGCATTTTATTTATATATTACATAAAAGATTGTATACTATATCCTTTCCGTCTGAAACGAACTCTAATCTTTTTTATTGCTTTTGATTCAATTTGTCTGATTCGTTCTCTGGAAACATTCCATTCAGTACCTATATCTTTTAAAGTTTTAACCTTTGAACCATATCCCATTCTACTCTTAATTACATATAATTCTCTAGGAGTGAGACAATCTTCAACTTCTTTCCAAAGCAGTTCATTCATTTCTTTTTGAATAATCGTATCTTCAACTTTAGGTTCAGGAGCTTCTATATAATCAGCCAAACACGAATCGTCATGGCCTTCATCACTTTGAATAGGTGCATCTAATGAAACCAATTCATTAAAGCTTTGAATATGTACAAGCATTTCTTTAGTTAAAAGAGGATATCTTTGTTTTACTACATCATATAATTCATCAATTGTAGGTTTTCTTTGAAGTTTATTAGTTAAATCCACAAATGTAGTCTTAACAAAAGAATCCTGCTCTCTTACATGTACAGGGAATCTAACTAATAAATCATAATTGGCTAATTCTCTATATATACTCTGTCTAATCCAATGAGTTGCATAAGTTGAAAATGCATATCCTAATTTATAATCAAACATTTGTATAGCTCTGTATAACCCGAAAATACCGGCCTGACATAAATCATCCATTTCAAAACTTTGCGTTTTAGCTGTAACAGCTTTAGCAATACTGATGACTAAACGCATATTAGATAAAATCAATTTTTCAGTTATTTCTTTTTTCTTTTTAGGATGTTTTTTTATCTCTTCAAATAATTTAAGAGTTTCATCTTTGGATAAAACCGGATAATCAGCAAATGATTTAATATAATAAGTTATATTATTTTCTAATAATAGTTTCTCTTTTTCATTTAAAATCTCTTTATCATTTAAAATATCGGTATAATTATCCTCTGATAAAATATTTATGTTTTCTACTGATTTATTTGTGTCAAATAATTCATCAACATATTCATCTTTATTGTTTTTTTTATTTAATAATAAATTCTTATCTGCCATAAAAATCTCCTCTTAACATTGATGTCCTAGCATTTTTAATTCATTATTTGCTTCTATTTTCATTGTACATATTCTACTAATTGCATTATATGTAAATTTAGATTGCTCTTCAAAGGTTCCTAATATATCTCGTTTAATCATAAGCTCTTTACATTTATCTGAAGACTCTTTGTGTAATTTCATTTCTTTTACCATTGAATCTAAAATAGAATGCATTGAAGAAAAATAGGTAAAATAATTTCCTACTTCACTCAATAAATTTCCTATTTCCAATAAATCTATTTCATCTGATCTAGGAATTTCTTTCTTAAAATTAATTAAATACCATTCATATAAATCCGTTGAAGAAGCTTCAAGGATATCACTTATAGACTTATTTTTTAATTCATTATTCATATTTGTTTCCATAAATTATTGCTCCTTAATTTCTATATTGATATTTTCAAAACACTTAATTACAAAATAAATTAAACTCATTATGCAGACTATTAAAATGCATACCTGTAAATATATATTTGTTATAAAAAACGTAAATGGTATTAATGCCACACAGTTTATTAGAATATGATATAAGCTGCTAAGTTTAATACCATATTTATCTCTTACAGCACCTAACAAATATCCGCCAAAAGCATATATAGGGAATAAAATAAAATTAAAATGAATTATTCCAAATAAAACTGCTTGGATTATATTTGCACATAATTTATTGTTGCTTGCTTTATATGCATAGCCATAAATTATATATCTAAAAGTCAATTCCTCAATAATAGGTGCCACAAAAGTTGCTATTATTGTAGATATAATTGTTTTTATTCCTAAACTTCCATAATCAATATCTGATACATTTACAAAATGCATTTGAATTCCTGAAATAAGCTGCAATATTACAGAAGTTAATATGAAACAAAATACAAAATTCCAATTTACTACTAATTTATTTTTCATAAACAAATCTTTTTTATAATTGTAAAATGAGCTTTTTATACAAATAATGCACATAACAAACATTAATGTATATGTTGATATTGTGTAAATTAATCGAAATCCTTCATAATCTATTTTAGTTGAAATTCCTCCTGCATCATTCATATACATATTTAATAGACTGTCTATAAATGTTGCAATAAACATTGAAAATAAAATTATAAAAACAGAAATAATAAATGGAATAAAAATCTTTATATACTGTTTTGATTTTGAAAAGAAAGAATTACTTTTCATTTTGTTTTTTACCATAAAATCCATATAAGAATTTAAATCATGCTTATTTTTTTTATTTCTTAATTCCTTAATATTACTGTTATTGTTACTAAGTATCATATATTTTCCTCCAACCTTTCTAATATATATATGACAGATACAATTTTAAAAATCTTTACATAAAAAAATACCGCTGCAATAAACAGCGGTAAAACATAAAATAAATATTAAATTAGCATTTGCGTACTATTGAAGGGGCTGACATATCAGGGTTAATGAATTTCTTACATAAATGTTCAATTCCAGTTGTTGAATCAAGCCAATATAAATAATCTCCATCAACGTCCACCAGATATTCATTAATAGAATCAAGAACATCGTTTACTTCAGAAACAGTACATATAAATCTGTATGAAGACTTATTTTTCTTTAAAGGTTTAACAGACTTAACAATAATCTGATATACAGTTTCGTCATCTGAAGATCTAAAATCATCTACTTGAATTTTTCCTGATAAACATAATTTAGCATCATTAACAAGTAAGTCTCTAATATTCGCATAATCCTTAGAAAAACATACACCATTAATAGAACCTGTTTTATCTTCTACCTCAAAAGTTACCCATTCATATCCATTTCTATCCTTTCTTACAACAAGATTTTTAATTATACCAGATACATCGTTAACTTCTGTTGAAATATCAGAAATGGGATCTGTATAAATATTATACTCATCAATTGGATGCCCTGTAATATAAACGCCTAACACTTCTTTTTCATCATTTAGAATCTGACCTAAATCATCTTCTACATAATCAATATCTATATTTTCAAGATCATCTTCTAAGCTTTCTATAACTGTCTTAGCTGAATTGATACGTTTAATTATGGAATCTTTAGTTGGTATCTTTTTTGAAGTAACTTGAAAGGAAATATTTTCTTCTGAAATTCTTTCCTTAAACTCATCAAGATCAATATAATCTTCCACAAATTCAATAACTTTACTTGCGTTTTCAATAAACTTACTCTTCTCTCTGATTTTCTTAATTGTATCCTGAATTTCTTTCATACAAATCATATCTAATGATATCATTGTTCTTGTATAACCAAGGCAATCGAAAGCACCTGCTTTAATTAAGGAACTTAATGCTTCTGCATTAATATTTGTTCGTTTGATAAAATCCTTAATATCAGAATATTCTCCATTAACATTTCTATCTTCAATAATTTTAGCTGCTTCTGCTCCAACATTCTTAATATTACTCAGACCATACAAAATGTTCCCATCTACAACATCACAATGTAAATTTGAAGCATTAATGTCCGGAGGCAATACCTTTACTCCAAAATCAAGGGCATCACTAATATCATCAGCGACTTCATCAATCTTATCAGTATAATTTATTACATTTGTAAGATAATAAGCCGGATAATAATACTTAAGAAAAGCTGTCCAATATGATGTAACAGCATAAGCAGTAGCATGTGACTTATTAAACGCATACTTAGCAAAGTCAACCATCGCATCCCAGATTTTATGAGCAATTTCTTCTGGTATTCCATTTGCAATACATCCTGGTACTAATGCTTCATTTTCTTTTTTAGTATCAGCATTGCCATATACAAAAGTGTGTCTTTCAGCATCAATTTCATCCTGATGTTTTTTTGACATAGCTCTACGGACTAAATCAGAACGCCCCCATGTATATCCTGCTAAATCACGAACAATCTGCATTACCTGTTCCTGATAAACTATCTGTCCATAAGTAGTTGACAAAATTGGCTCTAATTGAGGACATAAATATTTAATCTTAGATGCATCCTTTTTACCTTCTATGAAATCAGGTATAAACTTTTCAGGACCAGGACGATATAAAGCATTCATTGCTATTAAATCTTCAATACCTGTTTTATTCATTTTAAATTTCTCCTTTCAATTCATAACTATATAATTTATGACAGAAAATTAAAAAAAGCGTCCAATTTTGGACGCTTGCATGAATATTAAAAAGAATACTTGTTACATATATTTTCTTTTATATAAGTGATCAAATTTTTAGCATAATCTATTCTGTCTTTTAATTTATCAATATCATTAATATCATATGAAACATTACCAGTAATACTAATATAAAAATCATCTTTTATGGTTTTAATTTCAATATCATAATATGGAATCTTTGGAGTAAAAAAGAATCTTATGACTTTACCTGTTCTTAAATCTCTTCTTAATAGAATTCTATATGTTTTATTATCGTATTCATCTATTATCCATGGACCGGATTCATATGTTCTAATAAAAGTTACCATTATCTTACTTCTTCCTCTCTGTTATCTTTATTAATTTCAGTATGAATTACATCTGGCATAATTTTATCTTCATCATCTTCTCCGCCTAAATCTAAATCAATATCTGATAGTTCATTTGTGTCAATATTGTTTGTTATATTACTAATATTAACACTTTTACAATTTTGAGTCATTGCCTTTATAACATCATCTATAGTTTTAGCATCTCTACCGATTCCGTCAAGATAAAAAGCAGCCGTTACCTGGGCGCAAAAATCTGCGATTATATGTCTATCAGTTGTTTCAGGGCAAAACTTAGGAACATTATAATATTCACAATCTCTATTGATTTGGGAACACGCAGCTATTGCAGCTTCATGTTTAATTCTCCGATTTTTATCCATAGACTGAATAGCTTCTCGTAATTCTTCTCCCTCAAGTGTAGCATATTTAATTGGAGTTGAATAGTTTTGATGATAAACAATCTGTACATATTCTCCAAATGCGGCCATATTGTAATTTAACATATCTAAATCATTCTCTCTATATTCATTATCTGGCGAATTTATTGCATTTACTAATTCCTTAAATTCTTTAATCATATTTTTTACTCTCCTTCCATTTATTGTTATAATAAATAAATGACAGAAAAATAAAATAACAAGTACCCATTAATAGGTACTTGTTATTAAGCATTTGTTTTAATTTGAATTACTCTTATCATGTACAAAATATAATTTTTGTATTAATTCAGATTTTCTTTTTTCATACTGAAATAAATCATTACATTCACATGATAAAAAACTTGCAGCAGAATCAATCTGTTTTACAATTTCCTTTACTATACAATCGATGATTTCCTTTGGTGATTCCAATAGTTTAATTAAGCCTAAATGCTCCCCTTCATGAATTATGAAAGCTGTATCTGGTGTCAAAACTAGCGTTGCTGTAGAGCCTTCAGAATCAAAATAACAGGATGCCGTATTATTGTTATAATAATTAATGCACATATCTAATAAGTCATTTGAGACATCGGTTAAATATGAAGCGTTTACTCTACAATTTGTCTTTTCGAATTTAATATTACACCAACCATTTGTTAAAATTTCAATTATCATGATTTTCTCCTTAAATATAATTATAGGCAAACAATGTTGCCATTTTTAAGTATACTTATAATACTGTTAAGTTCATACAAACCTAATATCTGCTCACTAATTTCATTTAACATATTATCTGATACATTAGCGTTATAAGCACCAAGTTCTACATCTGTTTTTATTGTTACTAAAATTTTGGACAACAAAATATTGTCTTCACTATTTATTAAACAATTTGAAATACTTTTCCCTTTAGACATATTAGATTCAATATCTGAAATATTCATATATATGTTAAACAAATTTCCATACTTATGTATTAGTTTACTTGCAGTTTTAGGACCAATACCTGCAGCTCCAGGAATATTATCCGATTTATCTCCCATTAATGCTTTTACATCAATAAACTGTTTAGGAGTAACGAAATACTCATTCATAATTTCTACCGGAGTCCAAATATCTTCCGGGTTGTTTGGAACAACTAATGATACTAAACCATTACATAATTGTAACAAATCATGATCTGCAGATATAATATTAACCTTATTTCCTGCTTCACTTTCAATAGTTGAAATTGTCCCTATAATATCATCTGCCTCATATCCTTCTTTTTCAATAACACATATATTCATTGTTTTAAGAATAGGAACAATAGCCTGTCTCTGAATCTTAAATTCTTCCGGTGCAGGTTCTCTGATTGCCTTATATTCATTGTACATTAAATGCCTGAAAGTTGGCTTTGCAGTATCAAACGCAACAATTAATTCATCAGGACTATACTTTTCTTTCATATATAGAATTGTATTTAAAGCTCCTTTAATTGCATTAGTCGGAAATCCCTTTGAGGTTTTTAATTCTGGAACACCGTAAAAAGATCTTCTGAGAATATAATTCCCATCAAAAATCATAATATTTTTCATTAATTTTTCTCCTTTATAATTTTTAATATATTTATGACAGAAAAAAAGCAGGAAACATAAGTCTCCCGCTTTCAAAAAATTTTATTCAGTTATGAAAAATTAAGATATTGAATTTCTTTCACTTAAGAATTTTTCCACAGCATCTTCAACAGCTTCATATTCAGTAAGTCCATTACCTTCTGCATAAGTATCATATGCTGCTTCACCAATATCAATATAATCATTCTCAGTAATATCAGAATGATATTGAGGCTGAATAATCTCTTTAGCTGTATTAATCATCCATGTTGAAACAAATTCCTTATGAACAGCATAAATTTCGTCATATGTTAATTTTATTTCCTTACCATTTCTTATTATTGTCATGTCTTATTCTCCTTTAGTTGTTATTATTTTCGTCAGAATTATCATATATGACGCTTTCAATTATATTAATTGCTGTATTTGCATGAATAACTTCCTCGCCATCATCGTTAGAATATCCATCGTCATCATATGTACTTTCAGTCAGCCAACTTGCCTCAGAAACTTCTTTAGAAGCTTCTGAAATCTCGCTTATTAAAGTATTTTTAATGATATTCAACATATTCTTTTCTGTTTCTGATTCTGAAGTTTTAATAAAGTCATTTATAATATTTAAAGTTTTCATAAAATTCCTTTCTTTTTACAATGTACTTTTTATAACCTTAACAGGTTCTAATCTGCCGTTTATAAATGAAGCAGTTCCTAATGTTTTATCAGTATTTTTAGAAGATTCAAAGAAATCATTTGCCATATCCTCATTTGAAAAATATGAATATTCTCCTGAATTGTCTCCGCAATCTGACTCATATCCTATCCAAACATAATAAAATGAAAATCTTTCAAGGCTATCACTGTCGTCAGGGATTTCTCCGTTCCAATCATCATTTTCTTTTATATCTTCTTCTAATTCATATTTAAACTCGCTCATCATATTAGGATCGTCTAAATATACACATTTATGGTAATTATCAACTGCAATTGCGCATTTCTGTCCTAATGGATGCAGTAAATAATTCTTAGGCACTTCCAATAATGCTCCTATCATATCATTTACTGTTTCTAAGTTATTTTCCTTAATTTCAAATGCATTAGTTTTCATAATTTTATTCTCCTTTTTAAATTTTATAATAATACAATGACAGAAAAATAAAAAAACTGGCTACTAATAGTAACCAGTTTAATTTTATAACTTTACAATTTTCTCATTAACTTCCATTCTAAATGTATTGATTTTGTCTATATCCGGCTCATCTGGCAATACAGAGTTTTTACATGCATTTTCAAACTTATTCTTGTATTCATCTACTATTTCAAAGAAATGTTTATTAGGGATTCCATTTTCATCAAGATATACACCATTTCTAATATCCATCAACAAATCATGTTCTTTAATTCTTTTCGTTTGAATTTTCCCTTCAGAAACTAAATCAATTCCCATCATATACAATCTAAGTAAATGCATACTATGTTTTGCTATTTTACCATGATTTAATGCATGTTCATTCCTTTTACTTGTTTTCCGGTAATCTCTTAAAGTGTTATTAAATTCTGAAAGCATTCCTGACAAATCTTCCATTGAACACTGTGTTGCAATAATATTGCATTTGATTTTGCCGTCAACCAAATAAAAAGACACATTATTTTCATCTAAATTGTACTTATCGTTCATTTTCTTGGACATATTATTAAGCACTCCAGAAATGTGTCTATTTAATTCTTCTTCCGTTAAAGCAGCGTTGGTCTTCTGCTGCATACGGTATAACTGTTGTAATGCATATTCACTAAATGTATTAATACATCTATTCGATAAAAAAATATCTTTATTTTTTAATAAAAGCTCCCCAATTTCATTTTTATAAATATAATCATCTGTATCTAATCCTAAAAGTTCAATAGTGTTTGGATTGCATTTAGCTAATAAGTCAATAATTTTGTCAAAACTATAAATAGTTGTATCTGTATTAACGTCTACAAAATTTTCAAAATCATTACCTAACAAGATATCTTCTTTTTTCCTAACAGCAACTCCTCTTATATCAATATCGCTTTCTGGAAGATTTGTCCCATATGCTCTGCTACCACCTAATCCAAGTATACAAATATTCTTATCTAAATTTTGATTTTCCTTTAAAAATGAATACTCAGGCATATTTAATATATTTTTATTTATCATATTCTCTTTCCTATCCTTGTAATTGAACTACCCACAACCGGCTATTGTCGGTTGTGGTTTTTTTGCTTAATTGCGATAATATCATTCTTTTATTTTCTAACAATAGCAGAAAAATCTACTGACTGTAAAATCTTAATGATATCTTCTACTTCAGGACTTCTCCATGCAGTCATAGCATAGGTATGAGCGTACTCATCGTAATGATAATGATTTGCCTTTAGATGTTCAGCGGCTGCCTTTTCTGTTAAAAACATTGTGTTTTCATAAATTTTATCTCTATATGCATAACAGGTGAAAGTATATCTGCCATAATTATGCTCATTCAACCAAGTCTTTAAATCATCAAGATCAGCTAAACATTCCTCATAATCATTATCTTCTTTTGATGTAACATAATATCCATCATATTCTTTTGAAATAACCCAAGAGTCACCGTTTTCTTCAAATTCCTTATTAAAAAATACAATTGCATCATCAATATTATCAGCAACTTCTTCGACTGCCTCATTATCTATTAATGTTACACCGTCTTCATATCCTTCTGGAACAATACACTTTTCTTTCCCCATAATAACCCAAAATCGAGGATCAGCTTGTCCTACATGGTCCTGTGTATTTAATTCATGCTGCAAATCAGACAAAAATTTGATTTCTTTATCTGTAATTTTATGTTTCTCTACTGTGTCTGGATGGTATTGTAAATGTTCATGAAATATTGCCATATTTTTCTCCTTAAACTTTATTTATTTTTATTCAGTATAGTATTGGAATGCACAATCATACATTTGTTTCCCAGTTATCTGATCTGTGAATATAGGGCAATGCCAATCCTTATTAAATCCTGTTTCCTTACACCATTCATTAATAACTCTAGTAGTAATTGGTGTGACAAATACATATAAATCTGATTCATGGTGAAACATATCTTTTTCAGAATATCCAACCTCAATGAATCGTTGCATAAGAGTTTTATTATTTTTCTCCATAATATTGTTCTCCTTTATTTATTATAATTTAAAAGAAATATGACAGAAAAAACGCACATCATAATGACATGCGTTTTAATACAAAATATTCAATTAACTATTCACTATGAGCATAACTTCTTAAGGTTATTCCTCATACCGGCTGACTCAAACTGGAAAACATTCTTAGTTCTTCCTTTTGCATATACTTCTTTGTATACCTTATCAGCTTTAGGACCCTCTAATGGAATATTCATTACATCAATTACTTCTCCTGTATCTCTCTGAATCATTCTGAGTGTGTCAGTAATAATTGTAAGAGTTTTTAATCCAAGAAAATCCATTTTTAATAATCCATTAGCTTCGCACTGAATCATATCCATTTCTGTAGTTTTAATTCCCTTTTTTCCATCTCTAATAGGAATATAATCAGTAACATCATTACTATCATAAATAATAACACCTGCGGCATGTTGTGCGTATGTCGTAAGCATACCTTCACAATGAGCTGCAATATTAAGAATAGAAATAGCATCTGGATTACTATTATATTCATCCTTTAAGAAATCTAACAAAGAAATGCTGTCCTGAATATTAATGCCTAATTCATCAACCTTATTAGTATCTTTCATGCCAACAATATCTTCAAAATTAGTTGCTTTAGCAGGCACTTTCTTACGAATCTGATCTCCTAAAGATAAGAATTTCTTTTCATCATCATAAGCTTTCTTTCCATAATATCTTGCAGCATCTCTGATAGCACCTTTAGCCTGCTGTCTTGATTCTGTAATAATTCCAACAACAGCTTCACTACCATATTTAGCTCTTACATACTCAATTGTCTTTTCTCTTACTCCAAGAGCAAGATCGCTATCGATATCCAAATATACCCCTACTTTCGTAGTACTTTAACACTTGTATAAGTGGGATTAGACTATATCTCAATATAATATTGTTAATATTATATTTCAACGCACTTCCAACTGTAACCATTCTCAGTTGTACTCCTTAAAAAGGATAGTCGTTACACTTTAAAATAAATAATATTATATACGAACAATTTTTAAGTCATTCCATTTTAAATATTTATGCATTGAGGAATAACTTGCGTTATATTTTTCTTTAGCATATCGAGCTGCTGCTAATATGCTTTCAAATCTATCAATTAATATATCTCCTTTATATAATTTACAACACTTATAATTTCTTACAGGAGACATAGTTTTATAACTATCATATAAATTGTCTTTTCTAGTACACCATTCTAAATTATTCACCTTACAATTTTGTTTATTTTTGTCTTTATGATTAACTTCTGGTAGATTATAAGGATTAGGAATAAAATTCATCGCAACTAATCGATGCAATAAATATTTTTTATTATCTAATCTTATCATCCTGTAATTCTTTTTACTATCTAAAAAAGGTTTAAGTTGTCGAATTTTCCCTTGTTTTATACTAAAAATCTTTCCATATGAAGTTATGTAATATTCGTGGTGATTTTTAATTTCTATTATTTTTTCACCTTTTTCAAGGAATGATGTAAAATTGATATAATCTATCATAAATATACACCTCCTTATTTATATAATATTATTTATAATCTTAGCACGGTATCGCCTGCTATCCTTCAATATCTTTTATATAAAAATATTAGGACCGTAGGTTCTCTTACGAAGCTGCTTCGTCTATGGGTTAAGCTATATATCCTGTTGTGACACTTTATATAGCAGTCTTATTCAACTTCTACCGTTAGCACTTAATAATAAAATATTAAGCACACCTCTGAGTTAGAGTCCACGCTGAACGCCCAATATATTTAGGCATACTTACTCTTTCTGGATTTAAGAATCGTTCAAAAATCAGATTATACTTAAATGGATCAATTCCGGTAATACCAAGTAAATATGTAACCAATGAACCGGCACCTGAACCTCTTCCAATGCCTATTCCAATTCCGGTATTATAATTGTGAGCCTTAACATACTCTTTTGCACCTTCAATTGTTAAAGGTACTTCTGATAGTTTATCCATAGGTACTAATCCACAAATTCTTCCATATTCCAGGAAGTCCTTTACAATTAAATGATAATCGGCAAAGCCCATCTGAATAATAATATTAAGTTCGTATTCCATTCGTTTCTGATGTTCTTCATCCCATCCTTTTCCGTTAGGATATCTCCAATTAATTCCCTTAATTGCTTCAGATCTTAATAATTCGTTTGAGTCCTTGTTCTTATCAAATACTGGATAATGATTAGATTTTTCTGGAATATAAGCACATCTTTTTCCAATTACATTTAAGTTATTGAGTGCTTCTGCAACCTGATCATCTGTTAATATAGCTGATAAGGCCTGAGCAAGTTCGTAAGGTGTTTTTACATATAACTCTTTATCTGATTCCGACTCACTTATCTTAATAAATCTTAAAAACTTAGCTACATTACGCATATCAATACTTCTATCAGAATTATCTGCCATATGTGCATCATTAGCAGCAACTAATGGGATATTATGCTTCCTTGCTAACTGAGCTAACACAGGATATGTTCTGCTTTCCATTTCAAGCCCATGATTCTGAACTTCAATGTAATAATTACCTGCTCCAAAAATTTCCTGATAAAAAAGCATTGTCTTTTCTGCTTCAGACATTAATTCTATTGGGCTTTTCTTTAACGATTCATAATGCTGTATCTTATTTTCATGATTAATGTATTCCTCTACCTTAAGACTTATATCCTTTAACTCGGCTTTCTTAGCATTAACTAATTTTCTGACATTAGGAATTTTATCTTTAGCTTCCAGAATTTTATTATTTATCTCTTCATATTCGTTAATCAGTTTAATAAGCTCTGGATCATCATCATTTAAACACTTCCTTGCATCTCTTAATTTTCTTGAAATCTGTGTCCTTTCTGATTTAAGTTCCTTGGAATCACGAATATTAATCAATTCATCTAAATCTGCCGATACCCTTTCAAATTCATCTTTAGCTGAAAGATATTCTTTATCATCAGGACTTATACAATCACGTATCACTAGCTCGTCTTTTTCAGTAGTATGCTGCTGTGCTTTTCTTTCTCTGTTAATCATTTTATCCAAAACATCATCTGATAATAATTGCAGAGCTGGTGCGCCCGAAACGCAAGCTGAAGTTGCTATTATATCACCGTTAAAGTTATATTTCTTTAAATCTGATATTGTAATAACAGGCTTTCCCATTCTTTTTTCAGAAGCCTTAGAATTTAACTTATCAATAATATGCTTGCCTCTTTCTGAAGTGGCCAACATAATCATATGGCCAATCTGCTCATTTATCTTAAATGGCGGCACTTCAATATAAGCCTCTACGCCATAAATGATATTAAATGGATGTTCTTCAGTACTTATTTTCTTAGCGTAATCAATACATGTTTGCATTGCTGAAAATGATGCATGGTCCGTAACAGCAAATTTAGTATATCCTGCATTAAATGCAGCATCTAAATAACTTTTAGGTTCATCTACGGCATCAAACAAAGAGCCTCCTGGATGGTTATGTTCACACACTGTAACTCCTGATTCAATAACCTTTTTTGTTAATTCTCCAATTTTTACATGTTCAAACATTGACATTAAATTTCCTCCTTTATAAATTTTATAATTAATACATGACAGAAAAAATACACCAGTTGACTAATCTCAACTGGTGTATAAATACACATTATTTAATTGTTAATTATTTTATTATTCTACCTTAACAACGTCTCCTCTATCTGATGTTTCAGTAATAACAATATACTTGATTTCCATATTGTCGTTTGCAAGAGCAATTCTTGTTACATTATCTTCCTTACTTGTATCGACAATCCAATCATATCCTTCAACTGCAGACATTATCTTTGAATCAGTAATGATTTTATCAACATACTCTCCAATCATAATTCTGTCTTCAAGTCTGATAAAATCAGCACTATTCCAACCAATTGAAACAGATTTAATATGTGAAGGGATATTAATACTATTGAGCCTCATTAATGTACCACCATTAAGAGCAATCATTTCTGCTTTAATATGATCCATTTCGATTAATTCCTTAGTATTAGTAATTGTATCTAAATGATAATCACAATTATTGCATTCATCATAATCTCCACAATCATTTTCGCAGTCATAACCACAATCACAATCAGGATTATAATAATTATTATCACATACCTGCTCTGTATATTCAATGACCCATGTAGGTACATTCATTGAATTTCTTACAGTAATGACATTATTTATTGGTGCGTCAAGCATTAAATAACTTGAAATATAATTCTTTGCACCATCATAAACGATAATTTCAGCATTATCAAAATATTCAGCGAAAATATCTTTTCCATTAAAATCCTTCTTTGTTTCAAAGTGTGTATAGGAAGTCTTTAGTATCACATATTTGTCACATACACCTATAACTTCCGGCATTGGAATTGAAACTGGAATAAGTTTCTTAAACTTATCCTCATCCGGCTTATAAGCAAATAAATCAATATAATCATCATATTCTGTTGTGTTTTCTCTAGGCAATACAGATAATAAAAGCTTACCTGGAACAGATGTAACGATACTCTTAATTACCAGTGAACCCTGCTGTGTAGCAGCAACACCATCCTTGAGTAAAATTCCGTCTTCAACTGAATATCCATCTGGAATATCTGGGACATTAGGATTGCTGATAAGTCTAAAAGCAATTGCGTTAGATGATGATATCATAACAGATATATCCTCGTTTACTTCACCGTTTTCTAAAAGACAAGCCGTTCCTACGCCATCGGTAACAGATGTAATTAAATACTGTCTGTTGTCAACCTTGTTTAATACTGTTACATTTTCTAAAATTTTGTTTTCTCTCATAATGAAAAATCTCCTTTTTTTATTTTATTCAAATAAAATATGACAGAAAAATTAAAACAAAGTAGGATTAAAGCATATACATGCCTTAATCCTACTTTTTAAATTAATTATAGAGAATTCCGTTAATATCAATTACTCTATGGTTATAATGTCTCCTCTATCTCTTGTTTCAGAAATAACAAGAGTCTTTATCTCCATAGTATTTGTATTAGCAAGAGAAATTCTTGTAACATGATCCTTAGATGTAATATCCACAATTACATTATAACCTGCAAGCTCAGCAACTATCTTATCTGGGATCTTATATGTGATATCATTAATATACCACTTGCCTGAAGAAGCTTTAATAAGACTTGCGTTATATCCCTTTGAAATTGATTCTGGAACACTGTCAATTGCTGTTGTCTTATAAAGACTTAATGAATGGCCTTCAGAAGCAACAAATCTTAATGTAATATAATCATCTTCCTTGATAACTCCGTCAGAATCGACTACTGTATCTGCTTCAATTGCGAAAATTGTTTCATTAGGTGCCTTAACAGAATCTACAGCCTTAATTGGCTCCGCAAAAGAAATATGATCAACAACTGCATCAGACATTACATCATATAACATGATTGCTGCAGCATCAAAGATATTATCTGTTTCAATAGTTCCATCTTCAAGCTTCTTATCCTTAGTATAAGTTCTTGAATATGTCATATATAACTGCATCTTATTCTCAGAAGAAGCAATAATTGTAACCTCTGGAATAGATCTTCTGATAAGCTTATTAAACTTATCTGACTCAACTGTATATGACATAATATCAAAATAGCCTTCCCTTGGCTCTCTTGGTTCTACAGATAAAATAAGTCTTCCTGCAACACCTGCAATAACATTATTAATTACAAGCGAACCCTGTTCTGTAGCAGGGACTCCATTCTTAAGCAAAATTCCATTTTCTACAGTATATCCAGTTGGAACATCTGGAATATTAGGATCATCAATCAACTTGTAAGCTATTGCATTATTAGCTGTAATTACTGCAGTAACCGAAGCATCAAGTGAACCATCCTCCTTGATTAACTTGGCAGTTCCTTTAATGGAATCACCTGAACCATCAATATTAATTATCTGGTAATTCTTACGGTCTACCTTGTTTAATACTGTTACATTAGTCTTAATCTTGTTTATTCTCATGATTAAGTCCTCCTTTTGTTTTTTATTTAATACAAATTACATATGACAGAAAAATAAAAATAAACAAAAAATTGGACTTGTTTTTTCGCAAATCCTATTTTTATAATATCAAACAATATTGGCAAACCCCGAAGCTTCAGGCTTCGTGGGATAAGCCGATTTTTTATACTTTAAACAAAATTATATTTTAGCTCTGTCATATTAATTATAGGTTAAATCCTAAATTTTTATGAAAGGCCGGGCTTTAATATGGACATAAAATCAAGCTATGCAGTTGAAGTTAAAAATGTCAGAAAATTGTTCAATCCAACAATTAAAATTTATAATCAGGCTGTAACTTTCTGTATCCAGGCGTTTGAAAATGAATGGTCTGTATTAAAAGATATTAATGACTCAAAAATACAATGTGGTGTTGCAAGGAACTTAATTCATTCTACAAAGTCAAATAAAGCTAAGTATTCAGAGTTTGATAAATTGTTCCACAAAATGCCCAGCTATTGTACTACAGCAGTCATCAATGCATCTCTCGGTGTACTTAATTCTTATCATTCAAACTTACAGAACTGGTATGATGAAGGCTGCAAAGGTAATCGTCCTACATTGCAGATTCATACCAATAAATATCCAGTCTTTTATAAAGACAACATGTATAAGTGGGCTGATACAAAAAATGCCATACTGCTCAAGCTTTTTATAAACAATGACTGGCAGTGGGTAAAGCTGCGCTTAAAACATACTGATGTGCAAAGTATTAAAAAGCACAGTATCAATGCAAAAATTTCTGTGCCTACATTAGAGAAAAAGCATAAGAAATGGTTTCTGCGATTTGCGTTTGAAAGCAAAGCAATTTTAAATAAGACACCATTATCTAAGCAGAGAATCCTAGCCGTTGATCTGGGTATTAACACAGATGCTATCTGTTCAGTTATGGATTATTATGGAACTGTCCTTGCAAGATGTTTTATCAATCATGCAAGTGAAAAAGACTATATTAAACATAATCTAAACAGGATAAAAAAGTATCAGGCTGCAGGGCAAAAAGATGTGGTCCGGAAGTTATGGAGTTTAGTTAAGAATTACAATAATGAGCTTGCGTCAAAAACTGCTAATGCCATAGTGGATTATGCCAGACAATTAAATGTCGATGTTATAGTATTTGAACATCTGGATATGAAAGGCAGGAAGAGAGGATCCAAGCGCCAGTTATTACACATGTGGAATAAGAATACTATACAGAGAATTGTCACTCATAAGGCTCATTTATCAGGTATCCGCATCAGTCATATATGTGCAAGGAACACAAGTAAGTTAGCATATGACGGTTCAGGATATGTACTAAGAGGAAAAGACGCAGGATTGCTTACATATGAACTTTGCAGATTCCAGACTGGCAAAATATATAACTGTGATTTATCTGCATCTTATAATATAGGAGCCAGATATTTTATTCGTGAAATCGAGAAATTATATACAGGGAAATCCATATGTAAAAAAATAAACATATGGTCTGATATCCAGGCGAAAGTACCTGAATGTCAAAGAAGAACACAAAATACCCTTTCAACACTAAGAGCTATACATCAATGTTTAGCAGTTTAGTGTAAAAAGGGTATGGATTCAGTCGCCTTCAATATAAAAATTGATTGTATTTAGTTTTAATGTGGTATGTCAGAGCGTAAGTTCTGATGCGCTAAGTTAAAACTGTATAAGATGGTGGATAAAATTATGCTGAGTACAAGGCATAAGTGAATCTCCGAATCTAAAGATTCGGAGTGTGTTCAATAATTGTTAAAATTTATTTAAATTAATTGATTGCTGATATTTACTTCTTTTATCATTTATTTTATATGATTTTTGCTTTTCTGTATCATACTTTTTTGCCAAAGAATCTACATATTCATCAAAATCAGTTCTTAAATTCTGAGAATTATTATTAGCATAATCAGCTTTTTCTAATTCTTCATTTACAAGATCTGATAGTGATGTCTTAAGAACATGCTCCATTTTTTCCTTTTCAGTTTTTCTTTTTTCATTATTCTTACGAATTATATTACCGATAACTATTATCGCAATAACAATAACTATAAAAATACCTATACAAATTAATATACCCTTAATCGGAATATTAGTTAAAACATCTGATACGCTATTTCCAATATTTTCTGTAGCTTCTGTAGTACTTTCCGAATCTGTTTGTGAAGTATTATATTCGGTTCTTAAAATTGAAATTAAAATAGAAAATATAAATCTTGAAAAAATCAAGATTGTCCCCACTATACAATTACCAACTCCATTAGATACTCCTGACTCATCATCATTTAAAACCGATTTAAGTATATTAGAAAAACCTGTAGCAACAATGATAACCCCTAAGCAGCCTAAACATGTGCTTATTACATTTAACATAAAAACTCCTTACACTTAAATATACTCTAAAACTATAATTTAAAAATTAACTTAGAGTTTTAAAATAGCATTTTTAATACTTCAATATCATCATATACAAATAAACATCGACTGAAATCCCATCTTCAGATATTTCACTGGCAACGGCATGTATTCCATCGATGAGCGTCTTATTTACTTCATTTTATTGTTCAAAATACCAGCTATAGTCATAACCTTTATTATCAATCAACACTACCCCAAAACACATCACACATCAATTACTATTCATTTGCACAGTTCTCTACTGCAGCTTCTGTCTGCTGTGTTTCAACATTCGTATTCTTAGCTGTATTTATAACACTATAACCTACCACAAACATTATTGTACTAATCCAAATAACAGCTATAATAACAACATAAATGCCATAATCATGCAAAAAATCTAACATAACCTGTCCCTCTCATTTTATTTCTTCTCTAATCTTTATTATTAAAATCCTGCCTTTTACAGGTAAGCGAGATGCTTAGGTTGAGTTTCACTATTTACTTTTATTGAAAAACAATAAAGGAAAATGTTAAAGCTGAATAATAAATTATTCTGCCTTATTATTTTTCTTCTTGTTTTCTTCCTTTTCCTTTAAAAGACTATTCTCCATCTTTACAAAAATTGATTTCTTCTTGCCAAAAGGCTTTGCTGTAATTCCCATTTGTTAAATCCTTTCTTAATTAAAATATTTTTTAAAGACATTTAATATATGACAGATTTAATTACTCATTTTTTTACATAAAAAAAGAGATGGTTTTTGCCACCTCTTTTTTAAAATAATTCAAAAATATTTCGAATAAAATAAATCAACCTGATGATACAAATATTGCAAATCCTTATCGTTAAATATTAAGAAATTATAATCTTTTGATTTTTTGTATTCATCAAATTCCTCTCTTTCACTCTCTAAGCGTATTCGCAAAGTATCAGGATTATCTCCTCTTAGAAGCCCTCTTTTAATTATTTTATTTTCAGCCAAATCAACATATACACAAATCAAATTAAACAAATTATACTTATTATGCTCTTTTAACCATTTAACGCCATCGGGGTTTATAATGTATACGCATATATTTGAAGGTAAAGCTTCTAATGCAGCACAATATTCTATTCCAGTTTTATTATTTTTTGTATAAGCTATAATTGTTTTTTCTTTTAAAACATTGCTCATTTCTTCCTTTGAAATAAATACATGTTCCACACCATTTGTCTCATATTCTCTTTTGGGCCTTGTTGTCATTGAAACAACTGAAGGAATTCCATATTTTTCATTTAATACTTTTGCGACTGTATCTTTGCCACTTGATGTCTTTCCTATAACTGCAATTATTGTCTTTTTATCCATATTAAAAATCTCCTAATGAACTACTCACAACCGACTTTTGTCGGATGGAGTTTTCTTGCAATTCTTCGGTAACTAATGCCATAAGCAATTATATAATTCATCAATGCGATTCTGGCATCTGTCAGCTTCTAATTCATTACCGGATTCCGAATACTGGTCCCTTTTAATTTCCCAATTTTGAATTTCTTTTTTTATTCTTGTATATTTACCATTTTCTTTCATATATTAACTCCTTTTATCTTAAAATTTATTAAATATATGACAGAAAAAAAGTCCCATTTAATTAAATGGGACTGAAAATTATTTTTATGAATTAATGCTATTTATCATCCATATTTTCATTAATATTATCAATATTAATGACATCATTTTTATTAGCTATTATTATATAAGATGATATTATTTTTGCAATAAATAAAGCATTAATTACAATTAAAATAACTCCTGGGATTATGTTATTAAAATGCTTAATAACATCAAAAGCAATATCAGGAATTAATATAAAAGCTTCAATTATACAAGAAAATATTACACTATCTATTCCTTTTCTTATGCCTACTATATATTTATCCATGATGTTCTCCTTTTTTTCTTTCCATACTAAATTACTGCACATTGCAAATTTAAACGGTTTATTATACTTGCTACATGCTCCTTACATTTTTCAATTAAAATGCACTTTCTTTTCTTATTAAGACACGCTTCTCCTGTTACCCCACTACCTGCAAATTGATCTAAAACTAATTCTCCAGGTAAAGTAAAATACTCCAATAATTGTTCAAACAAAGCAACTGGTTTTTCTGTCTGGACATTCTTTAATTTATTGGGAATGGCCTGCACATTAAATTCAGTAGGCAGCATTCCATTAGCTCCACTCATAAATCTGGTAGGTACTCCATTTATAACGCCTCTTTGCTTATCTGGTCTTAATGCTCTTGGCTTACCTTTACTAAAAATCATTATGTCTTCTGTATTTTTAGCTTTTCTGCCTGTATTACTTACAAATGTACCTTTTTTCCATGCAACTTTTGTATAATACTTAAACCCTGCCTGTTCTGCCATCTTCTTAATCTCATACAAATAATCAAAATTATTTTCATTTTCTGCAGGTAAAATTTCTACTAAGAAACTGCCTTCCTTTAATACCCTAGCCTTTTCCATAAAATCTGATAAAGAGTACTTAAAGCAATCATACTGAGCTAAATGTCTTGTTCCACCATTATTAGATTTCTTATCATCCCATGGATGATCAGTAATTATGCAATCCATAGATTCACTTTCAAAAACAGATAAATCTCTTCCATCGCCTTCAATAAGAACTACATCATCTGTTACATATAGTCCTTTTGATAGTTTCTTAAATTCTTTACCTAAATTTTCATAAATTCTTGCTCTGACTGACTCTTTTGGATATGAGGGATTAACAGCATATGCTTCTTTTAGTGTAAACTGCTTTCCTGGTTTAAAAGCCGCTAACAGATTTGATAAAACACTCATAATATATTCTCCTTTATTTTGTTTGATAAAGAAGATATGACAGAAAATTATTTACATTAGAATGTGAACTGTTATTTCTTATTACTAAAATATTTCTGATAACAATTATGAAAAATATAATACTCATTACGATTAGACAAATATTTTGTAACATAACAGGCATAAAAGAGTACAATACACTACTTGCATTAACTCCAATATGAATTAAAATAGAGGACAATAAATTATCTGTTTTTATATATACATAGGCTAATATAATACCGAAAATAAATGCATAAGTGCTTTGAATAATATTAAAATGCACTAATCCAAAAACGAAAGCTGATATATAAATTGAGCTTACATCTGGTTTCTTAAAGAATTTGTTTTGCTTTATTATTTTTGTAATACCGTATCTAAATATTAATTCTTCAACAACTGGCGTAATAACACCTGTTATTAAGAGTACTTGAAGCCAATTTCCGGTTACAGCAACATTCATCAAAGAATTATATGAATTAGAAACCAAATTATTAGGTAAGGAATCTATTACCACAGAAGCTAAAAAATTCATAATAATGCCTGTTAAAATAAATGTCTTGACATCTTTTAATGATAATTTTGAAATAAATATGATTGATTTATTAACTTTATATTCTTTAAGCATAACAAACCCAAGTATTATAATATCGGAAACAAATAATGCAGGCATAATTAATTCACTGAGCATACTAAGATAACTATATGAACGTAAATTACCTGTTTCTATACATACATATAAATTATCATACCATTGTGAGTCAGAAAACAATTTAAAAATAAATACACCCAATGTACATATAATTTGAGTAATAAGAAAAACAAATACTATTCCAATCATCTTTGTAATTTGTTTAATCATTTTTTAGTTGACCTCCATTTTGCCTTATTTTTATTTTGATATGATTTTTCAATTTCCAAATGGTCTTTTATCTGCTGCATACAATCTTCTAATGAAGCTTTTGTTTTTGCTGTATTAATATCCTTTTGTGTTATTTGTTTTACATGCTCTTTAGCTAAATTTTCATCCGAATAATAAGTTTGTGTTGATTCACTATATTTTATTACCGCAATATTCTTTTCTTCATTTCTTGTATTAAAAGCTTTGTTTAATTGTATTGCAATATTAAATTTTTGATTCAAGTCCATTATTATAATTCCTTCCTAAAAAAAAGTTTATATATATATTAATATGACGGAGTGAAACAAAAAAATAGCAGGAATTAACCTGCTATTTTTTATTATATTCAATTGTATTAAATATTGATTAAGATACTGACTTCTTATTTTTAGGCTTAGTACTATACGCTGCAGCGATTTTTTTAGTATCAATTTTTGTAAGTGCTGATGAATTCTTCTTAGCTTTAACAGGAGAAGATGCATGAGAATTAGCTCTTACCTTTTTAATCTTAGCATCCTGTTCTCTTAACTTAGCAGCTTCCTTTAATGCCTTGTTTGGATCAATAGGAACATAATTAGTATTAGTTACATCAAATACTTCCTTAAGGAATGTGTTATATATTTCTCCATGTTCCTTATCTGAATAACAAACATATTGACCTGTTATAAATAATTCATCCTTTGCTCTGGTTAAGGAAACAAATAATAATCTTCTCATTTCCTCAATTTCTTTTTCATGATTAACTTTATTACGGATGCTATGCAAATGCTTGCTATCATACTTTGTAACACTGTTAAATATAACCGGCCATTCAAGTCCTTTTGATGAGTGAGCTGTTGTAAGTACAACACCTTCATAAGTCTGTTCCATTTTCTTGCAGCAATTAGTTCCAAATACTTTAAAATCCTGAATATACTCTAACTCAGACTGTAAATCCTCATTTGCATATACTAAATCTAAGAAATACTCATAGATTTCATCGCCTTCATCTCCCTTAAGTGCATCAAGCATATTATGGAAGATTTGTCTCTGAGACGGAATCGCTATCATATCCATATTCATAAACTGCTGCTTTAATTTAGAGATTTCATCATTAATATCATTAAATGATAAAAGATTTAATATTTCTCCATTATATTTCGCAGCCAGATAATCTAAATAAAGCTTATCTGCTTCAGGCTGATAAAATGCATCAGCTAAAGATAATGCAGCTTTAACCTTTCCGTTTTCAGCTAATGGCATTGGATTCATCATAACCCAAGGAATGTTTGCTTTTGATAATGCGGCCCCAATAGAAACAAGTTCAGCCTTTGTATATGTAAGCACTGCAATGTCTTCTGGAATATGTTCGTTTAAATCCAACATCTCTTTAATTGTATCTACAATATACTCAATTTCTTCATCTTTGCTATAAAAGCCCTTTACTGTTACAGGTGCACCATGATCCTTACATGGATTCATAGCTTTAATAAGTCTTTCCTTATTAAGTGCTTCTATATCAGTTGCAACCTTAAGTATTTCAGGAGTACTTCTTCTATTAACTGATAGATTAATATCTATACCTTTTATGCCTAACTTATCGAAGAAATGAATCATGTTTTCCGGAGATGTATGTCTGAACCCATAAATACTCTGAGAATCATCACCTACAACCATTAAAGACTCAAAACATTTACAATTACATAGCTCCTTTATTGTATCCATCTGAATATCATTAGAATCCTGAAACTCATCTACTATAATATGCTTAAAACCTAATCTTTCTAAATAACCCGGATGCGCATTGATAATGTTAAACATCATTGGTTCCTGATCAGCAAATGTAATAAGTGAATCTTCAAGTAGCTGTTTCTGGTATTCAGAATATAAATCCATTAACTGTGTAACAGCAATACCAGTGCCCATAAATCTTGAATAACCTTTATCTCTTAAAAGTTCTGTAAGCTGATTATTTGCATCTGGAAGTGTAATATCAACATGTTCAGTTTTAATTAACTCAAAGCATTTTTCAGCACAAGCTAATGCACCTCTTAAGTTAGGTGTATCTGTCATAAAGTTCAAGTAATCGATTCCGTTAATATGATTATCAGTTAATAATTGAGTAATAATCTTACGATTTCTTACATCATCAATTACAACAGGAGGATTTGTAAATCCCAATTCCTTATACTCAAATTTAACAATATTATAAGCAAAACTGTTAAAAGTCATTGCCTGAATATCGTCAGGACTTACAGAAAGTCCATAAGTTAAACACTTACTTGCAATCCTTGTTTTCATTTCTGCTGCACCTGCGTCTGTAAATGTTATAAATAACATTTCTTCCGGCTTGACACCTTCAACAAACATTTGTGCTCCTCTTTCAGTAACACATTCTGTTTTACCTGCACCGGCTGTAGCAATTACCCTTGCAATTCCTTTTCTAAAATCAACTATCTGCTGCTGTTCGTCTGATAAAATAATTTTATCTCTCTTCTTAAGCGTTTTCTTTTCGAAATGTGCAGGAGTTTTTGTATAATGGCAAAGCATATTATAAGAACATGTTTTACAATCATCTTCTGTACACTGAATATGCCCCTGCTCAGATAAATTGATCTGCTTAATATAATCTAATTCTTCTCCACAAAGGCTATCTTTACCCCATTCAACTTCTTTTTCAAATGAAACAACATTACCGCCATAGCCTGAAAAGAAATCAGCATCAGTCATACTTTTAGAAGTATCTGTGCTTTTTCTTAAGTAATAATAAGATCCTTTAATAATCTTTTTTTCACCTGGTTTAAGTAATGATTTTGCATATAAATATAATGCATATATTTCCGGACACTTTAAAACAGATAAATCCTGTTTCTTGCCTGAGACAGTTACCACGGGCTTTGAAGCAAAAAACTTGATTGCTTCAATTTCATTTTTATTAACAGAAACAGCATCAGGTCTAATATGAATTGCATAATCCTGGCTTACAGGAATATCCTTAGCATCAACTTCAACTTCAAGTTTTCTTTTTTCACAATATGCATATCTTGTGAGAATTTCTGTAAGACGCTTAATTCTTCCTTCATTAGTTTCCGCAGGTAAATTATTCTCTTCAACACCTTCAGACACTAAATCATGAAATTCATTAATCTGAAACTCACCTTTTAAATAACCCATAATAATCTGCTTAATAATAATAGCATTATCATAATTGTCATTTTTCTTTGTAGTAACTTCAATTTCCTTTTTTAAGTTCTTCATAAGACGACAATGATATTTGCCTCTTAACTCTTCTGATTTTAATACTTTCATAAAATATCTCCTTTATTATTTTGATAAAGAAAATATGACAGAAAAAATATTTAAGAGTAACAATAATTCCATCTTGAAATTTAATATTAATATCCACAGCGCTTCTTATTTAATTAACTTAGCTTTAAATTAGTTTCTTTATGCAATATTGCTTTATTTCCAAGGCCTTTATTATAAAAAGGACAGGCTGATTATACTTCAACCTGTCCTTAAAATTATATATTTTTACTTAGTAGAATTCTTTTCTGACTTAGACACTTTTTCAGGAACATTCTTTACAGTTACCTTAATCTCCGGGTCAGCATCTTCTGGAATACCTGTAAAGTTCACATTCTTTGTTGTCTTGGCATCATATGTATTAGCCTTCATGACTTCTGTAAGATCAAAGCCTGTAGTTTCCTTGATACTCTCAATTGTCTTAGCAAGAACTGACGGTACATTACCACTGAAAGTTCCTACTCCGTTCTCTCCTGAACCTCCATCAATAATAGTAACCTTATCAATGCTTTCAAGCGGCTTTGCAATTGCTTCTGCCATCTGTGGAAGAACTTTAATAATCATCTCTGTCATGGCAGCTTTACCATACTTAGCCATTGCATCTGCTTTCTTCTCCATAGCTTCAGCTTCAGCTAATCCCTTTGCCTTAATACTTTCAGCATCAGCAACACCTTTTGCCTTAATACTCTCTGCTTCTGCAAAGCCCTGTGCCTTTACTGCTTCAGCTTCCTGTTCCTTAGCAAATCTGTCTGCTTCTGCCTGTGATTTCTTAGCTTCAGCCTGCTTCTGAATTTCAAACTGCTTTGCTTCTGCTTCTTTCTGTCTCTGATAAAGTTCTGCATCTGCCTTCTGCTGTGCTGCATACTTTTCAGCTTCAGCCTGCTTACGGATATCAGCATCAAGTGTCTTTTCCTTAACAGTGATTTCCTTTTCTCTTAACTCAATTTCCTTTTCCTGCTTTGCAATATTAGCATTGGCAGTAGTGATTTCAATTGTCTTTCTCTGTTCCTGCTGCTGGATTTCATATGCCGCATCAGCTTCAGCCTTCTTAACATCTGCTGCTCTCTTTAATTCCTGCTTCTTAATCTCAAGTTCATTGTTTCTTTCTGCAATAGCTGTCTCAGCTTCAATTCTTGCATCATTAGCCTGCTTTTCAGCATTAGCCTTTGCAACTGCAATATCTCTTTCTGATTCTGCTCTTGATATCTGTGCTGATTTAGAAATACTTACTACTCTGTCAATACCAAGGTTTTCAATAACATTACCTTCATCAGTAACATTCTGAACATTAAAGCTTACAATTTCAAGGCCCATTCTTTCCATATCAGGTGCAGCATTCTCCTGTACCTTTTCAGCAAATAACTTTCTGTCCTGTACAATATCCTCAAGCTTCATCTGTCCTATAATTTCACGGACATTACCTTCAAGTACATCTACAACTGATTCTCTGATATAATCTGAATTTTTATTAAGGAAGTTACTTGCCGCTTTTCCAAGCATTTCAGGTGATGAACCAATCTTAATCTTTACAGCAGAATCAATATTGACATTGATATACTCATTTGTTGGTACTGATTCCTTTGTCTTGACATCAACAGAAATCATCTTTAAATCAAGTTTATCAACTCTCTGTAAAAATGGTATCTTAAGTGATGACCTTCCAATTACATACTTAGGTGTCTTTCTAAGTCCTGATACAATAAGTGCCTTGTCTGTCGGAGCTTTAATATAACTTGCAAATAATAATGCAATTAATACTACAACCACCGCTACTACAATTCCAATCGTTACTTCAATTCCCATAAATTTTGTTCCTTTCTTTTAGTAAAAATAAGCATGAACTACTCACAACCGACATTAATCGGGTGGAGCTTTCTTGCTTGATTGCGATAAACATCTTTTAAATTATTTTGTTTACGCCAATCATTAGTAATATGACAGATATTTAATTTATTTTTTTTACATAAAAAAATGGCTATGTTTTCACATAGCCATTTAGGAGGGAGGTTTAAAATTTATTGTCAAGCATACAGTGCATAGGTATGCTTATGAGTTAAGCTCTTAGCTGCATCAATATCTCTTTTAATAAATTCCTTATCAATTCTTCTTTCATAAGATTTAACAATATTCTTAAAGTTATGTAAGCAGCTTTCAATTGATGACTGCAATTCTGAATATACGCAGTCATTTTTCATGTCAATATTATCAGAATTAATAAAAATACTGACAACATTGCAATCTGGTTCAGGCATTCCGTCATCTGTATAATAGCAATCGCTACCCATAAAAAGCACATATTTACCTTCACCAAACACTAATTTTTTATCCATATAAATGTAAGATTCATCTTCATCTATATAGACCTCTGTTTCTCCAATTGATTCATCAAACATATTATTTTCAAATATGTCAATGTCTTCTTCTTTTATATCAAATAAATCTAACATACTGTATGTCCTCCTTTTAAATTGATTTATCTTATATATGACTGAAAAATAAAATAAGATAAACAAAAAATGCATTTCTATATTAATAAATAGAAATGCATTTAACACAATTAAATATATTCAATTTTTAATTCTTCAGTTTTAAGCCATGCATTCATGATTTTGTTATATAATTTTTTAAGTCTCTTTATTTCTTTTTTCGTTAAATGAACAACATTAACTAACATTTTATTTGAAGAACCTGCTAATCTGTTTAAAATAACCTGTTTATCTTTAATTAGATAAGCAATTCGTGTACAGGCCAAATTTACTGCACAATCTGGATTTTCCTGAATCAAATCATTGAATGTAAATCTTGAATTAATGCCATTTTTTTTAATTAACCAAACGGCTTCAAGAGTTTCATCAAATTTTATATTTAAAGCTTTCTTATCTGTACTATAAACATAATCCTTTTCTGCAACACAATTATCTGGTATATCAATTATAGACGGTTCATATTGCAAGCAATCTATTATAGAACCATTTTTATCAAATATATTTAATGGATAATCCTGAATTCCTATTAATTTTAAGTCTTCAGATGTAAATATATTTTTGATAGGATTGTCAATGGCTTTAGATTTTTCTTCATTAGAATTATTATTTTTAACAGATAACTTTCCTGAAGAATCTATAGAAACAATACCCCAAGATGATTTATTATCTGCTTCTTCTAATGCGTAGTTTGACTTATCTCCAGGGCATAATTCAGCAAGCCAATTTAATGTCTGACCATAATTTAACCCTGTTTTTAATTGGACCAATTTAATTACATTCCAACTTTCTCCACAAGCAAAGCAATGGATTCCCTTAAAATGCTTTTTTGAATCCACATATATACTTGCTGAACCAAAATGTTTATCATTATGAAACGGACATAAAATTTCTCGTTTATTCCCAGTAACTATATCCGTTCCTACAGTAGCATTTGAAATTTTAATATTAAGCTTGTTTATAACATCTAGCATATTAATGCTATCTACAATAGCTTGTCTATCATATCTCATGCAACTGCCTCCACAATAACTTCATTACCTTCAATATGCGCATTGCTGCAATATCCGCCAATTGCTTTAAGGGATTCAACAACCAGATCCTTTGTAGCATATAAATGATCTCCAGGAGCTAAATAAAAAACATTTTCTTCACTGTTTATTAATTCAATGCCTTCTGATGAAGAAACATTTTTGCATACATATGGGTAATTATCTTCCTTATTTTTGTTAACTTCTACTGCTAAAGCCTTTCTCCATGGCGTAAAATCGAATTTATTCATAACAAATTCCTCCTTTAAATTTTTGATATAAAGGATATGACAGAAAAAAAATCATTAATGAAAGGAGATTCTAAATTCATGATAATATAACAAAAGCAGGAGATGCTTGCTTATCTCCTGCTAAAATATTAATTTCTAAATTATTTTATGAATTATTCACAACCGACTATTGTCGAATGGAGTTTTCTTGCTATTCTTCGATAATATAGAAATATAATTGATTTTTCCTTTTTAATTGAATGTTTTATATATGACATAAAATATCATTTAATCAAAATTCTAATCAAATTAGAATCTGCATCTGCTACAAAGTTTTCTATTAAAACTATTTTTATAATGTTGCTTTTGTTATCCACGAATGTATATGTTAATATTGGATTTTCTAATACTGATTTATCCAGATTATAATATTTAATTAGTAAATTTCTTAACTTATCATAATTCATTATGAATTTATCTTTGTGATCATTTTGAATAATATGAACCTTCTTATCTTTAGCATTAAATCTTATTCTGTCTTCCGAAATTGTAAATGCAGAAATTCCATTATATATATTAAAATTATAACTAAAAATATATTCGTAATTAATTTCTGAAATGAAATTATTGATTATCTGGTTTAATTCATATCTAATTTTTTGTCTTGACACTTGTTTTTGTTTTGTTTTTCTCATAATTTTAAACATAAAGTCCTCCATAATTAAAAAATATATTATATTTTTAATATGACAGAGGAAATAAAAAAACTGTCAGGAATCATCCTGACAGTTTAATTGTGAAATAATAAACTATAATTCTAATTCGTCATCAAATATTCTATTTTCCTTATGTTCTACTTTAGATAAATTCTTTAAATCTAACTCATCTGCTGCCTTTATTGTTACTTTTTCTAATTCCTTATTTGCAACAGGATTATCTAATTTTTCAGATTTACCGCAAAATTCATTAGAAATATAATCAAGGTCATACGATGATACTACCTTTGTATTCTCTTTCAGACCTTCTTTTTGAACATCTAGTGGATATAATGAGAACACTGTATCAGCCTCTTTTATATCAGTTGTAAGCTCTCCGCAGCCTTCAGCATATAAATCAAATAATTGTTTCATATCTGGAATAGCGTTATTTAATATATATCCTAATTCAACTGATGTCTGTTTATTTAAATCATTTGAAACAACATTCTGACCTAAATTTAAACTGTCTACATGGTCAATCCAATATGTCACATCGTTTTCTACATCATAAACACATGGAGTTGCCATGGTTGATGCTGCATTTATTTTAATTGGATACTCAATCTGTGATATTTCGAACTGTTTTCCAAGGAAAATAACAGATCGTTCATCTTTAGTAAAATCAATAACCTCATCATAATCATCATATTCAGCATCATGATCCCTATGACATGCTTTTCTTGTATCCATATACTCACCTAAAGAACCCTCTTTTTCCATTTCAATAAATTTAAGTCCTTCAGCTTTATTAAATGGCACTGAGAATCCATGAATTTCTACAACAGCATATTTAATACCGGCATCTTTCATAGCTTTTTTATCTAATAAAACCATTTCAGTAGCACCATTTGGGGCATCTGTATAATCGCCACTATGTACACCAAATTTTCCGGATTTTAAATTATAATAATACAGGGTATCAACTGCTATGTTTTTATCATTATAAAATTTAACACTTAAATCAATGTCACCTCTTACTTCATGTCCATTATTATCCTTATAATTTTTCCAGTATATTCCATAAGCTAATAAGTTTTTATTCTGATCACCTGATAATCTACTATATGGAGTAATAATATTACCTGCAGAACAATCTCTCATATCTCTTAAAGGAATTTTAATATCTTCTAATTTAGGGTCAATATATACTTTACCCAACTGTTTTGTATCTGAAATGTTATGAACAATAGTCTGTCTAATAATATTTCTTATATTATTCATTTGAGCATCTGAAAGATGTAACGGTTTATTGTCTGAAACTAATAATTTTCCATTTTTATTCTTATAAATTCTATTCTCATGTTCTTTATTTCTTAATTCAAACGAATTATACATAGTAAGCATTGATTGCACAGGAACATTACAATACATAATTTTGTTTGCAATTGAAGTTAAAGCTAAAGCATTGCCTTTTTTTGCTGCTTCATCAACATACTGAATATAATGCTGAACAAAATACCCAGGGAAATTATCCGCAAGCTTATTAAATTTTTGTACATTTTCAAATGATGAAACTTTAATAAGATTATCTATCGCTTTTTCAAACTGTCTTGGCACTGGAATAATATCCTTACCATTTTCATCTTTTTTTATTTTATTAGCAAGATTATCAAATGCTTTTACTACTCTTTCAGGGCCAGTATGTGAATCAATTCTATTCATTAATCTCTTATATAATCCTTCATCTTTCCAGATATCATAGTAAAGATTTGGACAGTTATTTAACATATCCTTTATTAACCTTTTGTCTGAATTGGTTAACTTATATTTAACTTTGCCGTTCTTATTTGAAACTGTTTTCTTAGTATTTAATGATATATCATTAACTTTGCTTCCAAAATTCTGATTTGAAAGTTCTGCTGCAAATCTTAATACATCTTTAGAATCCTTTATCATATTAACTGCTGAATTTCTTGCACCCAGTTTATATAATAGACTAGCTGTTTTAACTAAATTTTCTTTACTCTGATAAGGTATCTCGGTTGAAACAATTTGGTCAATTTTAAATGGATATTCACGAAAATATGTTTCAACATCTTTCAAGTTTTCTTCATTCATACCTTTTGGCGCATGAATTCTATTTACCATTAATTCATCTAATTCTTTTATATTTGTATTATTAATTACCTTTAATTTGTCAGGGAAGTTTTCCAATAATGGAAGTCTGTCAATTTTTTCTTCAGTTACAGAATCTCTTATCATCTGTGCTATTGTTTTGCATCTTTCATCATCTGTCTGGGAAAATGTATAATATAATAACGAATTAATATATAATGCTTCCTCAGATTTATCCATGACTTCTTCCGGGAAATTAGGATAGAATAACTCAACAGAATTAAATTCATCAATCCCTTTATATTCTTTAATAATATCTGTCAAATCATTATATACCCCACATATTTCCTGTGCAGGCAATTTAGCTAATGCGGATATAGCATCCGTGCTTAATGTGTAACCATAACTTTCCAAATTTCTATTAACTGATAAAGCCATATTAATGTTTTCATATTCAATATCAATGGAATTTTGTGGGATTGAAAACTTAGATAGATTGTTAAATAAAATAGAATTAATAGATTTGTTCATAATATAACCTCCAAAAAATAAACACAATAGTTCTTACAAAAAAAGTCTTAATATCATAGTTTATTTACTATGACATTAAGACTCAAATAATATAATAATCAGCGTTAAACAAAAAAAATAATTTTTCATAATTTAGAATAAAAGTAGGATGTTTAGCATAGATATTATTATATATTTTTTATATTTTAATACATCAGCATATAGCAAAAGGATCTATGATTATAACAAGTTTATTCTTTATTTAATCCCGCAGGATGTCTCAAAAGAAAACCTGATATAATCATACTTACTATTAGAGTATTTGAAAAGTAGGATGCTATATATATTATGCCTTAAAATATAAATCTGAGTCAGCTTACAACAAATATAATAACCAAATTGTTTTTTATTTTAAAAAGTAGGATGTTGTAAATAATACTCAAAATACTCCATTAATTTGAAAGCATATATAATATGACAGAAATAAAAAATAATATGATGATTTTTACTCATCAATTACATTTTTTATATTTTTTTCGGTAAAGGATGTAATATTTCCTTCTCCCTTAAGTCTTTTTCTGATTAAAGTTTCTAATTTATCTTTATATTCCGAGTGCTCTTCTATATATAATTTAGCATTTGCTCTGCCCTGCCATCTTAAACTAGAATCTTCTGCATCTGTAAACCAAGCTCCAGTTTTATTAATAAATCCATGTTCAACAGCTAAATCAATTATTTCACCATTCTTGTCTATACCTTTACCAAATGAAATTTCAAATGTTGCCTCCTTAAATGGAGGAGCTATTTTATTTTTAACTACCTTTGCTTTTGTTCTGTTAGCAACAATGGCTCCGCCTTCCTTAATTGACTCAATTCTTCGTACATCAATTCTTACAGAAGAGTAAAACTTTAATGCTCGTCCCCCAGTTGTGGTTTCTGGGTTGCCAAACATAATTCCAACCTTTTCTCTTAACTGATTAATAAAAATAACTGAGCAATTACTTTTACTTACAACAGGGGTCAATTTTCTTAAAGCCTGCGACATAAGTCTTGCTTGTAATCCAACATGTGAATCCCCCATTTCTCCATCAATTTCTGCCTTAGGTACAAGAGCTGCTACAGAGTCTATTACAACCAAATCTAAAGCTCCGGATCTTACCATTGTTTCTGCTATTTCTAAAGCCTGTTCTCCGCTGTCTGGCTGTGAAATATATAAATTATTTATATCCACACCTAAATTAGAAGCGTAAACAGGGTCTAATGCATGTTCAGCATCAATAAAGCCGGCAATTCCACCATTTTTTTGTATTTCTGCAATCATATGCAAGGTTAAAGTTGTTTTACCACTTGATTCCGGGCCAAATACTTCTATAATTCTTCCTTTTGGAATTCCTCCGCCTAAAGCCTGATCCAGTGCTAAGGAACCTGATGAAAATGTTTCAACATTTAATTTCTTTGTATCACCTAATTTAAAAACAGAACCTTTACCATAAGTCTTTTCAATTTCTAACATTGCAGCATCAAGTGCTTTTAATTTGTCATTTGAAATTGATTCGTTACCCTGTGTTTCGGTATTAATATTCTTTGGTGGTCTTCCCATATTTAATTCCTCCTAAAAAATGATTTATACATTGATATATATGACAGTTTTTGTTGAACAATTTTTTACATAAATTAATTTAATTTATATTTAAGAGACATTTTGTTTAAGCAACTCTTCTCTCTTTTTATCTAAATAGACTACACCAACAGCATATGAAGCCCAGATATCTTTTTTAAAGCCATAAAACCATCCCGGATTCTTTTTAGTTCCTACAATTCCAAATCTATCTATTAATGCTTGCCTTATATTCGCATCCTTTGCTCTTGAATCATGGCAAATAAATTGTTTTTCTTCTATTCTGTATATTTGCGTCCATTTAATATTTCTGCTTTCAGTTACTTGAATGAATCTGCCAATCCATACACATGTATCAAATACAGTTTTTCCTACTGCCATACCATATGAAGCTATCATTTCTATTGCTAAAATATCAAAATCAATTTTATTCATTAATTTTAATAATTCATTATTATCTAATAATCCTTTGTCCAATATATGATAATTATTATCTAATAATGAATAAGCCGATTTAACATCTCCTGGATCTATTGCTAATATAATCTGTCTATTATTTTCCATAATTTTCCTCCAATATATATAACTTTATATTAAAAATATGACAGCTTAAAAAGAAAAATAAGACAATCTCAAATCAATGAAATTGCCTTATTTATTAAAATATTTAGTTGTTGTGTTGTGTATTCAGATATTAATAATCAATATCATCGAAAATAATCTGTGGAGTTGTTACGCCATTCCATGTATTTTCACTTAATCTTCCATATAAAGTTAAAACAGTTGGTTCTCCAAGCTTTTCAAATTTTTCAACTAACCCGCCAAAATTAATTGCGTTAGCCTGATTATTAAAGAGTTTTAAAACCTTTTTTTCAGCACCCAAAAGCTGATAATATACACCTTTTCTTAGTTCTGTCATATAAGAAATTTTATATCTTGGCTCTTCAAATCCTTTGCCAAAGATATAATTATGAAAGGCTTCCTGCTCTTCCTTTACCTGCTCTACTGTAATATCGTAATCATAATACTTGTAATTGAACTCTTTTGGCTTTTCTCCTGCAGCTTCATGTATAGCTTCAATAAACTTATCCATATTTTCAGCTTTAACTTCTGAAATACCTGCTGCATACGGATGTCCTCCATAATTACCCATATACTGCTTAACCTGATCTAATAATAACTTCATATTAACATTTGCCCCTTCAATTTCTGGTGCTCTTGCAGAACCTTTATAGGCGGTACCATTATTTATTGGAGCAAATACAATAACAGAAGTATTGTATTCTTCCTGTAACTTACCGGCAATTAAGCCAATAACTCCCGGATGTATTTCTCCTTCCTTACCACATATAACAATAGGATAGTCATTTTCCATATGAGCTTCCTCTATACGCTGTTTTAAAACAGGTAAAAGGTCATTAGTATATGCCTTTCTTCTTTCGTTTGCTTCTACTAGAACCTTTGCTTTTGCAATTGCTGTAACAAAGTCGTTGTCATTCTGAAGGAAAAGGTCTACTACCTGATTAGAACCAAAAGTTTCCAGTCTTGAAATAGCGTTAATGGTAGGACTTATTAAATAAGCTAAATCATCAGTTGTTACAACAGTTTCAAGATCAGGTTTAAGGCCTACAAGTAAGCAGAACATTCCGGTTGTACGTCCAGAATTCTGTGTTAATGTGAATAGCCCGTTCTTGAGTATTAAATAATTATCATATCCATATACTCCATTAATATTTTCAATTAAATTAACACTATCGCCAACAGTTGCAATAGCAGCAAGACCGTTTATCTTATCTATTGTTTCATCTTTAATATACCATTCTGGCAAATTTAATTGCTTAATATGCTGAGCAAATTTATATACAAGCCCTGCACCACAATAATCTGAGAATTTTGCACCACAATCAACTGCATGAGGATCAATAATTACATCTGCAGGTGGCAATATTTTTTTATTGGTTTCGTCAGTAACTGGAAGGTGATGATCTAAAATAAGAACACTCCAACCTAATTCTTTTGCCTTTGTTATTGCGTCAAGAGCTGCGATACCATTATCTACAGTTATTAACAATCCTGTATCATAATTTTTTATAACTGGTAAACCATGAATTGATATTTCATTACATAAATATTCTACAATATTTGCAGAAGCTCCATATCCATCTAATTCTCTATCTGGTATATACCATTTTACATCTGAGAATTTAAGGTCTGATAACATAAGATTTAATTCAGATGTTGAACATATTCCATCGGTATCATAATCTCCTATTATTCTAACTGGCTTATATTTAAATAAACTAAGTAAATTAAACGCCTTGTCAAAATTGGAAATTTTGTAATATTCAGATGTTTCTCTACCATTATTAAAATCAGCAAAATATTTATTTGCTTTTTCAATAAAATTTACCTCATCAGTATTTTTCTTCTTCCATGTTATACACATATAATTTGTTCTCCTTTTCAATATTATTTAACAAATTAATGACAGAAAAATAAAATAAAAAGCATACATTATATTGTTTTATGCAATACAATGTATGCTTCTGAATCATAAATAGAAAAACAACCCTGAATAATAATACTTAGGAAGTTTATCTATCTCTTTACAAATTTGAATAATTCTTTCATCCACTAAGAAAGAATATTGTTTTACTCTTCTTACATCAGATTTAAAATAATGTACATCATTTATAAATCCTATAAGAATAGTAAAGAATATAACATAAGACAAAATACTTATTATACTTAATATAATATGTATTAAGCCTGTAGTTAATAAATTCAAATTTGTAAAAATAGAAATTAACAAAGTTACACATAACTTTGTCTGCTGCATAGCTGTATATTTTTCAATATCACGCCAATAAGTTGTATAACCTGCAGCAACAGAGTTATATTTCTTTAAGAAAAAATGATTTAATATATTTTTATTCATTATTTCTTCTCCTTTATTAATTATATTCTGATAGATATATGACAGAAAAATTAATAGGAGTATGTATATAATTTTTATTCCCTTATTACAATAAATAATAAAGTAATTTTTAGACTTAATTTAATTAATATGAAAATATCAAATTTATTAATAATAGAGTATGGTGTTTTACTATAATTTTTGTAAAATTACATTTTAGAAAACAAATAATTACTAAAATATAAATCAGCTTATTAATAGATTAATTTGTATATCAAAAATATTCAAAAATATAATTCTGGGTGCTGTTGATGTTTTTAAAATTTATAAAAATAATATATGAAATGATTTATTTGATTTTAGGGTAACTTTAATAAGAATACCGTGTATACGCCATTCCAAATCCTAAAATATTGATATTATTTTTTTATAAATCAAATACTAGCCTGTAATTTGCATTAAGAGCAATACTTACGTCATTATGACTTAAGCTATGTTTGTCCATAAATCCGCAGGCATCAAGTTTAAAGATGATATCGTCAACATCATCTTTCCATAGTCCCCATTTTTTATCCTGATAATATATTTTTTCAAATAAATTAAAAAAGCTTGAATTTAAAATAAATTCCTTTATTTTCTTTTTAAGTATTCTATATTTGTTTGCATATTTTTTTATTGTATCTAACTTTTCTTTATATTTTTTTACAAGCTTTTGTTTGTCTACTATGGGATTCCTCCGTGTAGCGCCAACAATTTTTCTTTTATTAACTTCTTTGATATTATTTTTTATCTGTTCAAGTCTGTCAGCATCTTGAGTAAGCTTTCGTGAAATTACATTTGAAGATACATGCAATTCTTTCATTATTTCCTTATATGTTTTACCCATTGCATATAATTCTACAATTTTATTATATTTAAATTCTCTTCGTTTTTTGTTTCTTTCTACCTGTTCTTTTTTCTTTAACTTTTCTTCCATTCTATAGCCTTCAAGATTTTTAAGACCATATTCTCTTCTTGCTGTAAGTGGATCCAACCCTAACCCTTTTATGAAGGTCGTTGTTTTAAATTTACACCAATTCACATTATTAACATTATTAAAATCTTTGAATGTAAATAGTTCTAATTCATCAATTGATAATGGCTCTGAAGTTTTCTTTGTTAGCTTCAGCATTTCCTTTTTTGCAGTTTCATCATCATATGCTGCTCTTAAAGTATTATATGCGTAATAGGCAAAATCTAATTTATCAACATACTTAGGAACAGCATCCTTAGCAAAATTATTAAGGAATTCTATTCTGTTTATTAAATTATCCTGTAAATATGAAGGAAGGTTTAATTTATTGCTGTTTTTGCTGTCTGAATCTTCATAGTTTACAATATCATGCAATCTATCATTATTCTTTATAAAATATAAATGATGTAATGTGTTATATAAATCATGTACAGTTGTTTTATTCTTATTAATAAATAATAATGTTGGAGTCTCAAAATTTATTGCATCATAAGTTCCAGGTACACGAATTAAAGAGTCACATTTTACTGACTCTTTGTCTACTTCAGGGAAACCTAATGAAATTCCATTCATGTCTATTTGTTTATTTATAACCTGTAATAATACCTTTCCTACCAGATTATATTTCCACAAGAGATCCTTTGATAATTCTTCAATGCCATATATTAATTCAACTTCATTATATATAGCGTTAATAATATTAGGCTTTGGGGCATCTCCTAAAATATAATCATAGTTATTGAGGAAATATTGAATATTGTCTTTATAATCTTCTTCTGGCCATATTATTCTTACACATATAGCTTTTAGACAGAATATATTTTTTTCACACCTAGCCATTCGCTTTTGTATTCTACTATGTGGTGTCTTACCAGTACTATACCCTGAAGTAGAAAAACCTATTTCAATTTTGTCGTAGAATTCTTTATCTGAAACAACAGATGTCTTTAATGGGTTAATGCACATATATCTATTATATTCTTCGTTCAAATAATCCTTATTGAGATTAGAAAGCACATCTTCTGCATTAGACCTAAAAACTGCTGTCTTAGATGCATCATTAACATTTAATGCAACAAATTGATAATGGCATTGATACTGCTCATTCTCTTGTTCTGTTATAAATTTAATAGCTCTCTTCTCGTTTTTATCTGCACAATTTAAAAATTTCTGTTTTGTCATAAATAACCTCGCTATGAAAATCTTATATATATCTTTATGACAGACAAAAAAAATTTTTTTCTTACACAAAAAAATAGTGCCAGAAATGGCACTATTAAAACTTGAATATATCAGTAATTATACGAAAATGACATATGATTATTTAAATGTTTTAAATATGGGGTAAGATATACTTTACGTTCATGATATATTTCTGGGACACATAAGTACATTTGTTTTTTTGCTCTTGTAATAGCAACATAGAATACTCTTAGATTTTCCTGTCTTTCTTCTTCAGCCATGCTCATAGCATTAAATCCTGGGTAAACTCCTGTGACACAATCAAGTACAAATACATATTCCCATTCCAAACCTTTTGCTGAATGTACTGTTGAAATAACCAAGCCCTCTTCTTCATCTTTGTTATCCATCCCTAAAGTTAAATTATCAAGAAAAGCGTTTAAAGATTTGTGATGATTAAACACTGTACATAATTCATATAACTGTTTTAAAATATTTTTATCATCATCTAATTTATCCTGTTCATTTATTTTTTGCTCTTCATTTAATTTAGCATTTTCCAATAATTCTTTTCTTTGTTCAATATAATATTCATTTATTTTTAGCACAAGATCAGGAATACTTAACTGGTTTCTATAATACTTAATTCTAAAATTCAAAATTGTATTATGCAATTTTTCCATGTCTTGATGAAATTTTTTTGTTGGATATTCATGCAGCAAGAAATCTTTTTCTGTTACATGTTCTACAATATTTCTTGCATATGTATCACCAATTCCATATATTAATTGTAATATTCTAAACCACGCTAATGTGTCAATTGGATTAGCAATAACTCTTAAATAGGCTAAGATATCCTGGACAGCTTCTCTTTCAAAAAATTTAGGTCCTCCAACTTTTTTGTACGGAATATTATTATTCATTAACAATGTTTCCAATATAGCTGAATCTCTGGAATACTTCTCTAGCACTGCTATATCCTTATATGGGACATTTTTATTATGCAGCTTAATTATTCTATTTAAAATGCAGGTTGCCTCTTCTGCCTGATTTTGAAGGCTTATGACTTCAGGCATATTTCCTTGTTTATTATTACTTGTCATATTCTTAGGATATCCAAAATTAGCATACCGGTTCATAACTGAATTTGCTAAATTAAGTATTTCTGTAGTGGAACGATAATTCTTTTCAAGTTTTATTACTTTGCAATTTGTATGCTTTTTAGGGAAATTAATAAAGTTAGACACATTGCTTCCTCTGAAAGCATAGATGCTTTGATAATCATCTCCTACAACTGCTAGATTCTCATATTTCTGAGCCATTTTAAATATAATTCTTTCCTGCAGATTATTGGTATCTTGATACTCATCTACCATAATATATTTATAACTGCTTGAAATTTGATTTCTGACAGCTTTATTATCTAATAATTCGTTAAAGTATATTAACAAATCATCATAATCTACCAGATTATTTTCCTTTTTATAATTTTTGTATTTTTCAAACAGCTCAGTATATATATATGATAAAAATGCCAAGTTACTATCTTTAAGCCCAATAACTGTTTCTAATGGTAAATCTTGATTAATTGACATGCTAAATATTTTGGCGATTTCAGATACAGAGAAGCCGCTTTTTATTTTATATTTTTCTGGATTTTCAGCTATAAGAAGTTTAATTGTATTTACAATATCGCTCTCAGAAAGTATAGTAAAGTTTTTTCTTAGACCAACTAAAACCCCATATATCCTTAACATTTTGGCACAAAAAGAATGATATGTACATGCAGTAATTTTATTGCATCTTTCATCTAATATTTGTGCAGCTCTTTCACTCATTTCATTAGCTGCCTTATTAGTGAATGTTAAAAGCAGAATACTCTGAGGTGGAATTCCATTTTCTATCATATATGCAACTCTATGTATTAATGTTGCTGTTTTGCCTGTACCTGCTCCTGCAATAATAAGTAATGGCCCATTAATTGTTGTAGCAGCTTCATATTGCTGCTCATTTAAAACAGCTTTATAATCAATCATAAATTATTACAATCCTTTCCATTATTAAATTTATTAACTACTCGCAACTGACTATTGTCGGATGGAGTTTTCTTGCTATTCTTCGATAAAATCTTTTATTTAAAATATGACAGATTTATAGTGGATTTTTCTTACATAAAAAAGAGAAGCTTATTGCTCCTCTTTTTCAACTCTTATTTCAACAATCTCACCTTTGAAATAATCATTAACAAATTCAATATTACCTGAATGTATTACTTTATTATTCAATAATGGAGTATCTACAATGAATTCTATTACAGATCCATTTGGATTCTGCCTATGCGTCAGTTTATCTGTATGTTCATCAGATTTAGCTTCAGCAAAAATACAGGGAATAATAGTTCCGTTTTCTAAAACCACATCAATTTTTTTACCTATAGTCTTTGTATAAAATGAACCTACTGCTATACAATATCTATCATTTACCATTCTAAGACCGGTATTAACATCTGTATAAGCTTCATTATCCTGCATATCAAATTGCTTAGATGTTTTATCTGTAATTGTTCTATAATCCATAAAGGATTTGAAATGGCAATTATCAGGAGTATCATATAATTCATATTCAGATAAATAAATATTAGGAATATCGTTTTTATCCGAATCGGATTCTAAATCTGAATTATCTTCATTAACTTCAACTTCTTCAATTGTTTGATAATTAACATCATCATCTAATGAATTATCTGATATTTTCTTTTGAATTGTTGTAAAAAAAGCTGATTGATTAGGCTTTATTGTATGGTTTGTAAAATTAGAACATTTTTTGTTTTCAGCCGCATACACATATGGCTTAAAATTACATAAGCAAATACACAGTGAAAATAAAAATAAACTTAAGGTAATATTGAATTGTTTTAAAATTTTTTTCATAATATTTCTCCATTAATATATTGTTCATTATATATATGACAGAGAAAAAAAGTCTTTATGCGATTAAACACAAAGACTTTTGCAATAGTTTATCTGGATATATCTTCTTCCATATTTTTTATATTTAATTGTTTATTTTGTGTCTTTTGAATAGATTTAATAATTTTAATTCTATCATCTGGGGACAAGCTTTGTGACAATTCAGCAAGCTTTTTAAAAGAACAATACTCCTGACCGTTAATTATCATAATATCTCCTTTTTCAATATATCCTTCATCCTCTTTTAATAAATCGAATACATTACTGTTTATATTTTGTTTTATTTCAGATTTATTATTATTTAAATTATCATCTTTATTAACAGTTTCAGAATCAATTTTATTATTCCATTGTGAACTTATATTGATTTCATCATCATTAATTGTATAGATCACAGTACCTTCATTATCTTCAAATATTACTTTTTCCCAAAATAATCCACAATCAAAATCATTTACTATAATATTCAGTTCTTCATCTAAAAATCTTGTGTCGCTATCATATTCATCTGCTGCATCTCCTAAAATTTCAGCTTCTGAACATTCAAAGTATTCTTCATCTTGAGTTTCAGAATCACTAATATTTATTAAAACAGATTGATTATTTTTAAGTTTTATTTCCATATATTCAGGAATATTCATATAGTTATTTGCATAACATTTTATTTTCATACGGCCTCCTAAAAAATTGGTTTTAATGAGTAATAATATTAGATAATGCAGTCATAATTTCTTCATTATTTTCTATTATTTGGTTTTTATCAAAGCCAATTATATACTGAACATAAAAATTATAAAGTACATCATAACTGATTTTGTAATCTAAAATTGACTTATCATTAATAACAGGGGCAAAATTATATTCTATGCATAATTGCAATGACTTTAAATTTGCATATTTACCTTTAATAGCCTTTGAAATATCATTAATCCATAAAACATTATGTCCTACTTCAAATTGATTCATACGCAAAGCTGTATATTCAATTTGGAATAATGACTTCTGTTCTTCAGCAGTAAATAATCTTTCAGGCTCAGCATACAATTTTTTAATATTTATAATATTATTTGACATAAATTCAAGAATATTACAAATAATTCCACTACCAGTTATTGCTGTTACATTATCAATAGACGATGCTAAAATAGCGTGTTCCTTTAATTTTCCCTCTGGAATATCAATTAAAAGATTATTTGCTACAGAATTCATTTCTTTTGTTAATGTTTTCTTTATCTGTTTAATAATTTTTGCTTCAAAATATGTCGCTTTTATCATACTAAGTTCCTTAATATGATATTTTTCATATAATTCCACACCTAATATTTTTTGTAAATTATGTTTTGCTTCTATATCAGGGACAATAATGGTTTTGTTTTCATCAGTCTTTATATATAAAGAATATCTGAACACAGAAAAAGGGATACTTTTTATTGAACCGTAATTTTTATATATATTTATTCTTTCATTTAAAAAATTTGTTATATTATTTAATTCATCTTCTGTAAGATTTGATTTTTTCTCATTAACACTATAATGAGCTAAGAAATCTCTTATTGTATTTCCTCCATAAATTTCAGTGCCGTTATGATTTTTTATAACATTACCGGCATTAATAATTTTGTCAGGAGTCATAAAATAATTTAAATCTAATCCTTTTAATTTAAATACCAAACCCTTATAAATCATTCCATAAGCTAAATCGGCTAATTCGATAATAGAGCGTGTAGGTAAATTTTCAATATTTAATTTAACAACATCATCATATTTAAATAAATTAATGAGTGCATTCTTTTTTGCATTATATCCATTTTGTAAATTATAAATATGTAATGGTGATAATTCTAATATATGCCTGCCGCACATATATCCATACATTGTTTTATAAAAAATATCACATTTGTTATAATCATATTTAAATGCTTTTAAAATTTCTTTAGGATATTTCCTATTTGCTCTTTTTTTTACATTATTGTTTTTATTACTATTTTCCTTAAATTCAACTTTTGTTATCATATAAATCCTCCAAAATATATTAATCTTATATTGTTTGATAGAAAATTAATTCTATATAATATATATGACAGAACAAAATAAAAAACAGGGCAATATATACCCTGTTTTAAATCATTAATTTACATTTTAAATATTCATTTCTAAATATTTTTCTTGTTCATCATTTAATGCATCATATATTTCCGTAGAAGGAATTACTTCACAATTCATTAAACTATTATGATATGATTTTTCAGAAACATCATGACGTAAATGATCAATAGGAACTCTTAGATTCCACATTTTTATTGCTTCATCTTTAGTCTTACCCATTCCACCGCTGGCTCCACAGCCTCCTTTTGCGTAATCGCAAGTAATCTTAAAGCCATTAGTTTTAATAGGGGTAATACTCATTGAGTCCCACTTTCTACAAAATGGACATCTTTTGAGTCCTACCTTTATTGTCTTATTTGTCTTATTTATTGCATTTGTTGACACTGTTGCTGTTGTTATCATTATTGTATTCTCCTTTTTTCTAGTTGTTTTTTAAATTGATGAATTCGAAGAAGTAATTGTATGTTCAATATTTTCAATTCTTATATTATCATCAAATAATTTTTCTATTGGTGATTTATCTTTGTCTGAAATCAGATTATATTTATTAGCAATTCTTGGCATCATTCTATGTAAATCTTCAAGTTTAAAACTTCCGTAAAAACTCAGAAAATTCTCACGATTCATACTATAATTGCTATTAGAGTTTTTATAAAATTGATTTATTTCTCTTCTTAAAGCTTCTTGTATTATACTCGGAAGCTCTGATACACATGTATGACGGTCTACTATACCTGCATCATACCAGTTATACTTTTCTAAATCAGCCTTAGAAATAATAGTTTTGGATAATAAAAATCCAAATGCAGTTATTCTTTCTGAATTTTCAGATTCATGCTTCTTTATAATGATATCTTTAGCTTCATTAAAATTTTGAAAAGCTATTGGCTCAATTGAATCCGGGATTTCCTCTATAGTATCCTTTAAAGCATAATATTTATACATAAATTTACCTCCTTAAGATGCCAGTACAGTTGTATCAATAATATCGATTACTTTTCTTAATCCATCATTATATGTTTTGCTTCCGCAAATAATATTAATAATAGAATCCTGAGTTCTGTTATCATTTAATACACAAAAATCATCTGCTATTACCATTAATTGTTGTGCATCTGCAATTGGCATTAATATTTTTCTGTCACCTATCATTTTTTGATATCTCTTCTTCATTTTTTCTCCTTTGGCTTTGTTATTATATATATTGAATGACAGAAATATAAAATAAGATGAAAATTATGATACTGTTTCTTAAATTAAAATCTTAAATGCTGTGATTGTTTAAATTAGTGTTTAGAAAACCATTCTATCCATTTACTTGTGTCTTGTAATTCTATGAATTTACTAGAATATTTTACGCAATCATAGTGCCCTATTGTGATTAGCGCATAAATAATAAAATTATTTTCATCGTTACTAATTTTGCAATTATAAGATATATTTCTTTTATTCTTTTCTAAGCAAAAGAATTTATTGTATATTTTTGTTTCATAATTAATTGACTGTAATACAACAACAATAATTTTATTATTTTTTTTGATACACATAAGGTTTTTATTAAATAATTTTGATTCATATAATGAATAGACATTTTCTCCATCTCTAATTGTTCTATAGAAATATTTTTTTCGTTCATAATAACTTTCTTCCTGATCAATAATATAAAAATCGCTTGATTGAAAATTAAAAATGAATAATCTGTTTTTATCTGAAAATAAATTATAATAATTATTGTTATATGCAAGTGTTCCACTTAAATCAATTTTGTTATTTTCAGAAAGTCTTGAATTTTGTATTATATGCTTTTTGTTTTCTTGTATGATATTTGGGAATTTTAATTCATATGAATACAGCCTATTTTCTTTTTTGGTATTTTCAATACATGGTATATTAATAAACATAATATCTGTTTAACTCCTTAAATTAAAATCTTAATTAATAAATATATGACAGTTTAAAAAAATATTTTTCGAAAAACAATATAAAAAACAGCCATCAAATTGATATGATACCTCTTAAGTAGACATGGTAAATAACCAA